>Ga0302170_10001006_pt1 | contig 11061 bp, 12 predicted proteins | sample I_Fen_N2_1_FD_193492 | JGI IMG/M metagenome (GOLD analysis project Ga0302170, IMG submission 193492) | Peat permafrost microbial communities from Stordalen Mire near Abisko, Sweden - I_Fen_N2_1 | ecosystem: Environmental > Terrestrial > Soil > Wetlands > Permafrost | place: Sweden: Abisko...
TACGAAAAAGATATGTTTTTGACAAGTGCAGAAGCGCTTGAAAAGATCAATCAATCAATGGTGGTAATTGTCGTTGATGTGAATCGACTTAAGATGACAGAGTGTCCTGAGTTATTAGAAAAAAGCAAAACGATTATTGTATTTGACCATCATAGACAGACTAGTGAGGCAATTACAGGAGCAGTGCTATCTTATGTTGACCCAGCTGCATCATCTGCATGTGAGATGGTTTCAGAAATGCTTCAGTATATTGATGAAGGAATAAAATTAAAATCGATTGAAGCAGATGCATTATATGCTGGTATTATTATTGATACAGATAATTTCAACAATAAATCTGGTCCAAGGACATTTGAAGCCGCCGCTTTGCTTAGAAGAAGTGGAGCAGATATAACACGTGTTCGTAAGATGCTTCGAAACGATATGGAAGAGCATAAAGCGATTGCGGAAGCTGTTAGTAAGGCAGAAGTATTTCGGGAAGCATTTGCAATAACAATTTTTCAAGGGGATGGACTTAAGAGTCCTACAATTGGTGGAGCGCAGGCTGCAAATGAATTGCTTAATATTAAAGGAATCAAAGGATCATTTGTTGTAACAAAATATAATGATCAGATATATATTAGTGCTAGATCAATCGATGAAGTGAATGTTCAATTGATTATGGAGAAATTTGGCGGTGGTGGTCATATGAGCATCGCAGGAGCTCAATTAAAAGATTGTACGGCTACTCAGGCTGTTCAGACAATTAAAAATACTTTAGATAGTATGTTACAGGAAGGAGATATATAATGGAAATTATATTATTAGAAGATGTAAAGTCACTTGGTAAAAAGGGTGAGATTGTTAAGATAAATGAAGGCTATGCTAGGAATTTTGTAATACCTAAAAAATTAGGTCTTGAAGCTACGGCTAAAAATTTGAACGACTTAAAACTTACAAAGGTTAAAGAAGCTAGGTTAGCACAAGAGGAATTAGATGCAGCGAAAGCATTAGCACTTCAGGTTGCACAAAAACCAGTTAAACTTTCAATTAAAACTGGCGAAGGTGGAAAACCATTTGGTTCCATATCAACAAAAGAAATTGCAATTGCTGTAAAGACCCAATTGGGACTTGAAATTGATAAAAAGAAGATGCACCTTGAGGACGTAATAAAGACATTAGGAACACATAGTATTTCGATTAAGCTTCATAAAGATGTGACAGCACAACTTACCGTGGTAGTAACGCAAGCAAAGTAAATTCATGCAAAAGAGATAAAAGATATAGTAAGATTCGGAGGAAGATATGGAAGAAGCCCTTATTAAACGAGTTATGCCTAACAGTCTTGAGGCAGAACAGTCGGTAATCGGTTCAATGTTGATGGATAAAGAAGCGATTATTGTTGCCGGTGGAAGCCTTATACAAGAAGATTTTTATCATAAACAATATGGGATTATGTTTCAGACAATGATTGAAATGAATAATGAAAGTAAACCAGTAGATTTGGTTACATTTCAGGCGCGACTGAAAGTCAAGGATGTTCCACCGGAAGTATACAGTCTTGATTTTGTGCGTGAATTATTGGAAGCAGTTCCGACTTCTGCAAATATTCGTCAATATGCAAATATTGTGAAACAAAAAGCTATATTAAGAAATATCATAAAGGTTAATGAAGAGATAACAAATGCTTGTTATGTTGGACGGGAAAAAACGGAAGATATTCTAGCAGATACTGAAAAAAAGATATTTGAATTGGTTAAGAATAAAGGACAGCACAATTATACACCTATTGATCAAGTTGTATTAGAGGCTCTCGATAAAATTTCAGCAGCTGCAAGGAATAGGGGCGCAGTTACCGGTATTCCAACAGGATTTAAAGATTTGGATTTCAAATTATCTGGTTTGCAGCCTTCAGATTTCATTTTGATTGCGGCTAGACCATCTATGGGTAAAACTGCATTTGTGCTTAATATTGCAGACCATGTAGCCTTAAAAGAGGGAATCTCTACCGTTGTATTCAGTTTGGAAATGACAAATGTACAGCTCGTAAATCGTTTGCTTTCATTAGAATCAAGTGTTGAGGCTGATAAGATTAGAAAAGGACGTCTTGATGGCTCTGATTGGGGTAAACTTATTGAGGGCGCAGATAATATTGCAAAATCTAATTTAATTATTGATGATACCCCAGGTATATCAATTGCAGAGTTACGTTCAAAGTGTAGGAAATATAAAATGGAAAAGAATCTAGGACTTGTTATAATTGATTATTTGCAGTTGATGGCTGGAAGTGGAAAGTCAGAATCTAGACAACAGGAAATTTCAGACATTTCACGTTCGTTAAAAGCATTGGCTAGAGAGATAGAAGCACCTGTAGTTGCATTATCACAGCTAAGCCGTGCAGTTGAGCAAAGACCGGATCATAGACCTATGCTTTCGGATTTGCGTGAGTCTGGAGCGATTGAGCAAGATGCGGATGTTGTTATGTTTTTATATCGTGATGACTATTACAATAAGGATACAGATATTCCAGGGGTTGCTGAAGTGATTATTGCGAAGCAAAGAAATGGCCCCGTTGGTACAATAAATATGGCTTGGATTGCTGAGCAGACAAAGTTTGCTGATATGGCCAGGTTACCGAATTCACAAAATGAATAAAATCTAAATAATAAAGTGCTACAAACCGCGGATAATGGCGATTTGTAGCATTTTTTGTTGAACTGTTTTTCTTGTTGTTTATCACACCATTTGTTATAATTTATATTGTAGCTAAGAGGAAAACGAAAGTAGTTATAGGGCGGAAGTTGTAAAATAAAAAGGGGAAAAGTATTATGGAAAAAAATAGATGGATTATTTCGGATGTTGCTAAAAAAACTGGATTAGAGGCCCATGTGCTTAGATATTGGGAAAAGGAACTAGATTTGGAAATACCACGTAACGAATTAGGACATAGGTATTATTTAGATTGTCATATTGAAATATTTAATAGAATACATAATTTAAAAGAACAAGGCTATCAATTAAAGGCAATCAAAAATGCAATATATCATAATAATTTATCAAATTCAAATAATATTATTGCAATGCCAATCGCATCCATTACAAATATTAATAGAAATCAAGCAGAAAATCAAATAGAAACCAAAAATCCAAATGATAAAATGAATCAATTTAGGCAAATCCTGAGTGAAGTAATGTTGCAGGCAATGAATGAGCATGGTAAGGAGATGGGAATTCAAATTAGCGACAAAGTAATTAAGCAGATGGACTATTTGCTGAGAATGCAAGAAGAACTTGAGGACGAGCGATTTAGGCGGTTAGACGAGACGATTAGAAGCTATCAAAAGGATAGACAAGAGACAGGGCTATTATATAAAGAAAATAAGAAACAGCATCACCTAATCAAGAGAAAGCAAAAAAGAGTAATTGGACATGCATAACATAAAAACAGGTAGCGATGTAATTAATCACATCACTACCTGTTAATTTAATTTTTGAAATAATTATTCTGCTTTTGGAGCACCAACTGGACAAACGTCTGCACAAGCACCACAATCGATACAAGCTTCAGCGTTAATTTCCATATGTACTGCACCTTCTGAAATTGCTTCTGTAGGACATCCAGAAACACAAGCGCCACAATTAATACATTCATCACTAATTACATATGCCATAATAGAACCTCCTTAATAGTTTATTTTACAGTTTCAATTATACGATAAAATATGAAAAAAAACAATATTTTTAAAAACAAAATTAGGTAAAATTTTACTTTATATTATTTCTAACTTCCTTAATCGCATCGATAATTATCTTCTTTGCCTTGATAGCACCTTCTTCACTCATTGGCTCAACATCTTTTAATACATAATCCATTTCAAGCTGCTCATATTTGACTTTACCCATATCATGGTAAGGCAAAACATCGAGTGCTTTTAAATTTTTGAGTTGTCCAATAAATAAGCCTAGTTCACGCAGATACTTTGGATCATCTGTAATTCCTGGTACAACGACGTGTCGGATCCAAATATCTACACCCTTTGTATCAAGATATTTGGCAAAGGCCAGAATACCATCATTTGGCTGTTCTGTAAGTTTTATATGTTCTAGCGGGTCAATATGCTTAATATCTAGCATAACTAAATCCGTTAATTTCACTAACTTATCTAATTTCTTATTATATAAATCATTGTTTGGATTATAAGATATTCCAGAAGTATCGATGCATGTATGAATGCCTTTTTTCTTCGCTTTTTCAAATAATTCAAGTAAGAAATCTATTTGCATGAGGGGTTCACCACCGGTTACAGTAATTCCGCCGTTCGTATAGAATACCTTATTGTTTTCATATCTTTCTAATATTTCATCTGATGTCATTAGCGTTCCAGCGTTCATTTCCCATGTATCGGGGTTGTGACAATATTTGCATCTCATAGGACAGCCTTGAAAAAATATAACAAAACGTGTACCGGGACCATCTACTGTACCAAATGTTTCGAGTGAGTGTATACGACCATTCATAATATTTTTACTCCTTTCATATTTTGATATATTCCATAATAATATACGAATAACTATAATATCCCCCAACACAGATTATGCTGGGGGATTTAAAGTTCACCTTAACAAAAGGCAATTACATTACATCATGGAATGTACGTGATATAACTTCATTTTGTTGTTCTGTTGTTAATTTGATAAAGTTTACAGCATAACCTGAAACTCTTATTGTTAATTGTGGGTAATTTTCTGGATGATTTTGCGCATCAAGAAGTGTTTCTCTGTTTAAAACGTTAACATTAAGGTGATGTCCACCTTTGGCTACATAGCCGTCAAGCATTGCAGCAAGATTTTCCATTTGTGATTCACTTGGATTTATCATAGTATTTTCTCCTTCAAGAATTTTATTCTTCACCATCGAGGCCGTTGTGAAGTGTTGGTACATTACATGCTAAGTTTCCGGCAGCACATTCTAGTGTATTGGTTGTTCGAGTAGTCTTTTGTAAATCTGCATTATTGGCATCAGCAACGGATACATTAAGGTGCCCACCGTTGCCTACCATAAAATGGTCTATCATAGATACAATATCGTCAATGTTTTTTTCGTTATCCATCTATGTCACCAGTCCTTTTTGAATAATTTTATATAATTATAACTTTAAATCGATATCTAAATCTCCAGTGAAAAGTTGATCTTTTTTACCAAGAGCACCTGGAACGATTGTGAAAGTGTTAGAAATACCATCCTGAGCATCTTTGAAAGGAAGCTTAGCAACTGAAGCTAATGATGCAATTGCACCATGAGTGTCACGGCCGTGGAGTGGATTAGCACCTGGAGCAAATGGCTGGCCTTTATGACGTCCATCAGGAGTTGAACCAGTATTTTTACCATAAGTTACATTTGAAGTAATTGTTAAAATTGAAGTAGTTGGAACACCATTTCTGTATGTTTCATTTGATCTAACTTTAGCCATAAATTTCTTTACAATATCTACAGCTATTTTGTCAACACGATCATCATCGTTACCATATTTAGGATAATCTCCTTCTACTTCATAATCTACAGCTAAGCCGTCTTCATCTCTGATAACTTTAACTTTAGCATATTTCATAGCTGAAAGTGAATCAGCTACTACAGAAAGACCAGCGATACCAGTTGCAAAGTATCTCTTAACGTCTCTATCATGAAGAGACATTTGAATTCTTTCGTAGCAATATTTATCATGCATATAATGAATAATGTTAAGTGTATTAACATAAAGACTAGCTAACCAAGTCATCATATCATCATATTTGTCCATAACATCATCAAAATCAAGGTATTCAGTTGTAACTGGTCTAAACTTAGCACCTACTTGTATTTTAGTACATTCATCAACGCCACCATTAATAGCATATAATAAACATTTTGCTAAGTTAGCACGAGCACCAAAGAATTGCATTTCTTTACCAACTCTCATTGAAGAAACACAACAAGCAATTGCGTAATCATCACCGTGAGTTACTCTCATTAAATCATCATTTTCATACTGAATAGCGGATGATATGATAGATACCTTAGCACAGAATTTCTTAAAGTTAGCTGGTAATCTTGTTGACCAAAGAACTGTAAGATTAGGTTCTGGAGCTGTTCCTAAGTTGTGAAGTGTATTTAGATATCTAAATGACATCTTAGTAACCATATGACGTCCATCAACACCAACACCACCAATTGATTCTGTAACCCATGTAGGATCACCTGCAAAAATTGCATTATACTCAGGAGTACGAGCAAATTTTACAAGTCTTAATTTCATAATGAAATGATCAACGAATTCTTGAATCTGTGTTTCTGTAAATGTTTTGTTAGTCAAATCTCTTTGTGCATAGATATCAACAAATGTTGAAGTACGTCCAAGTGACATAGCAGCGCCGTTTTGTTCTTTAACAGCAGCTAAGTAGCCAAAGTATAATCCTTGAATTGCCTCTTTTACATTAGTAGCAGGAGCTGAAATATCACATCCGTAGATAACTGCTAATTTTTTGAGTTCTTTTAAAGCTTTAATCTGTTCTGATAATTCTTCACGATCACGGATCGTTTCAGCTGTCATAACTTGTTTTGTTGTAGCTTTTTGATATTCTTTGTCAGCGATTAATGTATCAACACCATATAATGCGATACGACGGTAATCACCGATGATACGTCCACGGCCATAAGCATCTGGAAGACCAGTTACAATATGATTTGAACGAGCTGTTCTCATTTCTGGAGTATAAGCATCGAAAACACCAGCATTATGTGTTTTTCTATGTGTTGTAAAGAATTCAAATACATCTTTATCCATTTCATATCCATTATCTGAACATGCTTTCTGAGCCATTCTTGCACCACCATAAGGCTGCATAGATCTTTTAAAAGGCTTTTCTGTCTGGAAACCAACAATCGTTTCAAGATCTTTATTTAGGTAACCAGCTCCATGTGAAAGGAGTGTTGAAGCAACTTTAGTATCCATATCAAGAACACCACCTGCTTCACGTTCTTGCTTTGATAAATCCATTACTTGTGCCCAAAGTGTTTTTGTTGCATCGGTAGGTCCGCAAAGAAAAGTGTCATCACCATCATATGGTGTATAATTCTTTTGGATGAAGTCTCTTACATCGACTTCTTCGGTCCAATTGCCGCCTACGAAATCTTTCCATTCTGTTCTAATCATTTAAAATTCCTCCTATGATAAATATAGTATAATATGTGATTACTGTAAACAATTGCCAAGAAAGCCCATTAATACTGGCTTCTTTGATACTATAGTATGTCTTTACGACAGGTTCATTATATAAGAATACTGTATACACGTCAATAGGATGCTTGTGCTTTATTAAAAACAATCGTCTAAAATATATCAATTATTCGAAAAAAAACAATATATATTAAAATTAGATAAATTATAATCACATAACCTTGACATTTATAATTATGAATATTATGATATATGTAGTTTACCCTTTACATAGGTAAACAAACACAATTTTAATAATAATAGGAGGATTAGCTATGAGCAAGATAACGAAAGAAACAACGATTGGCGATGCAATTAAAATAGATGCAGGAATTATTCCTATTCTTATGAGTGCTGGAATGCACTGTATAGGATGTCCATCAGCGCAAGGCGAATCAATAGAAGAAGCAGCAATGGTTCATGGATTAGATGCTGATGCATTAATGTCTGATATTAATGACTATATAGAAGCAAATAATTAATTATACTTATAATAAGAAGCCTCGAGTAATGTTTAGATTGCTCAAGGCTTCTTATCGTTATACGAACTTTAAATCATGAATTATAAATTAGCAAGTATAGAAACTGCATTATCTTTGATGATTGTTTCGCAATGTTCTTCAATGAATGCATGTGTGGCATAAGAAAAATGTACCTTATTACCATATTCAGAAAGAATATTGCATACCTTATTAAATACAGTTGGTGAACATTCAGATTTATTAATAACTAAATAATAAATATTGTTCTTAATATCTTTGTATAAAGAATTATCACCGGTATAGATTGGGCTAATTATATTCGCTACGTTATTGATAATATTAAGTTCATCAAATTGAAATATTCGAATCACATTAACTTCAGATTCTTTATTCATATCAGTTGTATCTTTGTTAACATCGTCTGGTGAAGCGTTTGGCTTTGTAATAAAATCGGTTGGCTTAGAATTAATGGCTGAGTTTTTAAGTGATTTGTTAAATGGAATAAAGTTATCAACTTCACTCTTTGGGGTTTCAATTATATCCTCAACATTATTATTTAAATAGTCTTTGACTTTACTAAATAGATTAATCACATCATCAGCTCTATTATCAGGTTCGGATTGATTATCATGCAGAGTATCTAAAGAATCATTATCATATGAAAAATCCATATCCTCATCATCTTCTTCAGAAATATCTGGTGCAAATTTTGAAAATCTAGTGTCAAGTTCTTCTGGGTCCTCAACTTTCGTTATTACAAGTATAATGCAATCAGTAGAAACTGGAATCGCTTCAATCATTAATGGGATATCTTCGGCTTCAAATCCTAATTCGTAGGAAGCTTGCTGCATCATATCACGAAATAAATCTTTAGCTTTCTCGCTTCCATAAGCAAGCTCGCTGATTTTTAACTCGCGGGAAGCCAAATCAGATTTGTTTAAGGTACAGCGTATTTGATTGTCACTTAATTTTTCTATTTTCATAAAATCACTTCCTAACTTTGATATATTTCTTGTTTTAATAGTATACCATTTTAGATAGATATGTAAAGGAAATATATAAAAATTTAATTATTTCCAAGTACATTATTCCCACTATTATAACATTATTTACCGAATAAAATAGCGTATAATCATTATAACAAAAATATACGGTATTGTGAACTAAAATATACGATTTAATATAAAATAATTGTTGCATAATTAATAAAGCTGATATATAATCAAATTATGAGATACTTATTGATTCTTTAGTGAGAAGGAGGTTGAAATAATAAGATAAATATTGAATATAATAAGTGGTAAATATGAAATTATTAGTGAGTTAGGGCACGGAGCTCACACAAAAGTATATTTAGCTAGACATATTAAGCTTAATGTTCTACGTGCTGTCAAGTATATCGAAAAAAGCGAAGCAGATAGTTTAAGATATCTGCAAGAAGCCAATCTAATTAAGAATCTTAAACATTCCGGAATTCCAATTATTTATGATATTGATGAAGATGAAAATAGTATATGTATTATTGAAGAATATATATCTGGAAAATCAATGACTTCATTTATGTTAGGAAAAGAACAATTATCATTAAAAACAATTTGCCAGTATGGAATACAAATATGCGATATTTTAGAATACTTACATTCATATGGGAAAAAAAGTGAAAAAGATAAATCCATTTTACATTTGGATTTAAAGCCAGATAACATAATGATAAATGAAGATGATATTATTAAAATCATTGATTATGATAATGCTTCATATGAAAATCAAGAATTGAAACAATGTATTGGAAGCAAAGGATATGCAGCACCTGAACAGTATCACAGACTGAATGTAGGAAAGACTGCAGATGTTTATGGATTGGGAATTCTATTAATGTATATGTCGACGAATGGATGTATACAGTCTTGCGTTGAAAAAATACGTCACAAAGAGTTAAAAAAAATAATCAAAAAATGTACGAAACATAATTCGATTCAACGATATGACGAAGTTTATAAAGTGAAATTGGATTTACAAAAAATAGTAAAAGAATTATCTAAGGAATGCTCTAAAGAATCTCTGGAAATAAATATAGTCGGAACAAAACATGGAATTGGAACCACACATATTAGTATTTGCCTAACTAATTATTTGAATAAAATAGGTATAAAAACAGTATGCATGGATTGTACAAGTACTAATAATATGCTAGGTATCATAGAAAAAGGTATTCTTACTTCTTTTGGCACATACAAGTTATATGGGGCTTACCTGCTACCAAATTATAATCAATGTATTCATGTTGAACTAAATAACGAATATAAAATAATTGTTAAGGATCTAGGGATAACTAGTGAAATCGTGAGTGATAATCTTACAGAAGGTGATGATAAAGCCATAATATTAGTAGGAGGAGGAAAGTATTACGAACAAAATGAGTTACAAAATGCAATTGATAAGCTTGGAAACTGTGTATGTATTCTAAATCATATAAGTGGAAAACAGTTCTATTCTTACATACAAAATAATAGCCCAAAGCAAAAAATGTATAGAATGCCATGCAAGTATGATTGGTATTTGAATGATGAGATAACAGATGAAGTATTTAAAGAACTTTTAAATGATTTATTTCCAAGTTGGTATGGAATGAGAAGTCAAAAAAATGCAAAATTAAGGAGATGTATTTCAGATATTCTTAAAAAGAAAAAAGGTTAAGGAAAATTCGCTTCAAAACCCATATATAATCGGTGTGATGGGCGTTGGACGTGGTGTAGGGACTACGCATCTGACAATTATGATGGGCAATTATCTAACAAATGGATTGGGCAAGAAAGTAGCATTACTGGAACTTAATAAAAATAATACATATTCTAAAATCATGTGCAGGAAGTGTTCCAAAATTAGTGAAACATGTTTTGAAGTAAAGGGGATGGATTTCTATGAGAATATTTCATATGAAGACATACCTAAAATCATGGCAAGTAATTATCATTATTTAATCCTAGATGTGTCGAGTCGTTACATATTAGGAAGAAATGAATTTTTAAGGAGCCATAAAAAAATTATTGTGGGAAGTTTGAGTAAATGGAAGGCTCAGGAATATTTAAATTGTTTTGAAGATATGCAGTTAAAATCTGAATTTCCTGACTGTCAGTTTCTATCTTTATCAAACGATTGTGAAGTAGTCAAAATCGTAAGAAATAAATATGGAGTCCCAATAGATCAAATCCCATTTGAACAAAATCCCTTTTATATAGAAAGCAACCATATGGAATGGATTAAAAAAATTTTAAATTAATATCCAATATCTTTTGGAAAATAATATATCACAAATATTATATTAGACAAAAAATTGGAGGTAAACC
>Ga0302170_10001014_pt1 | contig 11023 bp, 7 predicted proteins | sample I_Fen_N2_1_FD_193492 | JGI IMG/M metagenome (GOLD analysis project Ga0302170, IMG submission 193492) | Peat permafrost microbial communities from Stordalen Mire near Abisko, Sweden - I_Fen_N2_1 | ecosystem: Environmental > Terrestrial > Soil > Wetlands > Permafrost | place: Sweden: Abisko...
TTTCCGCCAGACGGTAAACGACGGCAAAGAAATGATTTGGATGAGCGAACGCGATAACTGGAACCATTTATACCTATACGACAGGTTGACGGGGACAGTGAAAAACCAAATAACCAAAGGGGCATGGTATGTGCGTGATGTGGTAAATGTGGATGAGAAAAAACATGAAATAATTTTCTCTGCCAACGGGATGAAGACCAATGAAGATCCATATTTGTTACGTTATTACCGCATCCGCTTTGACGGTACGGGGCTTACTTGTCTTACGCCCGAGGAAGGAATGCATCAGGCCTGGTTCTCCGAGGATAAGAAGTATCTGGTAGACGCTTATTCGATGGTCAACAAAGCTCCGGTGACTGTATTGCGGAGTGCGGCGGATGGAAAAATCATTATGCCCCTCGAAAAAGCCGACATCAGCGAGTTGCTCAAAGCCGGATGGATTGCGCCCGAACCTTTTGTAGCCAAAGGGCGCGATGGAAAAACCGATATCTGGGGAATTATTTACCGCCCAACCAACTTTGATGCAACTAAGAAATATCCTGTCATTGAATATATCTATGCCGGACCGGGCAACCAGTATACTCCCAAGACATTTATTTCGTACAACCGGAATATGTCCGCTCTTGCCGAGCTAGGATTTATCCTTATTCAGCTGGATGGTATGGGAACTTCATTCCGTTCCAAAGCATTCGAAGAAATCTGTTACAAGAACCTGAAAGATGCCGGATTTCCCGATCGCATCCTGTGGGCAAAAGCTGCGGCTGCCAAATATCCGTATATGGACATAGAACATATGGGTATTTTCGGAGCCTCGGCAGGCGGGCAGGAAGCTATGGGTGCCGTATTGTTTCACCCCGAGCACTACAAAGCGGCTTATTCTTCGTGCGGATGCCATGACAACCGCTTGGACAAAATATGGTGGAACGAGCAGTGGATGAGCTATCCTGTCGACTCCAGTTACATTGCCAGTTCCAATGTGGAAAATGCACACCTGCTTACCCGCCCACTTATGTTAGTTGTAGGCGAGATGGACGATAACGTAGATCCTGCTTCCACCTACAAGGTATGCAACGAACTGATAAAAGCTAATAAAGACTTCGAGCTGGTAGTGTTGCCCGGCGTGCCACACACCATGGGTGGCGACTATGGCGAGCACAAACGCTTCGATTTCTTTGTGAAAAACCTAATGGGAGTCACACCGCCCAGCTGGGACAAAGTGGGTATGAAGAAATAAAAGTTTATTGACGAGGCTACTCAGAAACGAGTGGCCTTTTGTTTTTAAAGGAAATTTTTCTCCACTTGTCACAAAATTCCTACTTTGCGTGTCTATTAGTAAAATCATTATCATTGGAACAATTCAACGACATATATCAGCAACATTATGCTTCAGTTTTCCGCCTGGTGTCCAAATTTACATTGGGCAGCCATGAGACCGATGATATTGTACAAGATGTTTTCGTGAAACTCTATATGCAGATAGAGGCCGGAGTAGTGGTTTTGTATCCAAAAACATGGCTCTACAAAGTGGCAACCAATGCTTGTCTGAATACCCTTAGCAGAAATAGAGAAACACATTCTATTGATAAAATAAGCGACCTAGAAACGACTATCGCCGATTCTATTGATAAACAAATTGAAAATGCAGAACTGCAAGAAAATCTTCAACAAGGTCTGCTCAAGTTACGCGAAAATGAGCGTATGATAGTAATTCTTTATTCGGAAGGACTTTCGTATAAAGAAATTGCCGAGATTAGCGGAATCAGGTTTAGTTCCATTGGGAAAAGCTTGTCTCGAAGCCTCGAAAAACTGAAACCCTTACTCAAAAACCTGTATGATGAAATGCTTAACAAATAATCAAATCCAACAATTAATCGATGGTGAATTCCCTGCCAACGAAATGCGGGAATATAAACTTCATCTCGAAACTTGTACTTGTTGTGCTGAAAAATTCGCAGAGCAAAGGTCATTAGCATTGAACATAAAAAGTTTACTAAACGAATCTGTGCCAATGCCGGAACGGATTCCAGACTTTCAAGTTCCAGCGAAAACAACGTCTCGGAAGAGAATAAACAAGCGAGTTCCACTTTGGGCAAAAGTGGCAGCAGTACTGATTCCGATTATTTTCCTGGTAAAAATGCGGAATAAACCCCAACAGGATTTTAAACCAACTGCCGAGAGTATTCAACTATACGAAATGAGCAACAACGTTGATGCTAACACGGCATTTCAGGAAAATATGATTACGACAACCGTTACCGACGAGAATGGGAAAGTAATTAAATGTGAAACCAATTAAAATAAATAGTATGAAAAAAATTCTTTTAATTGCATTTCTGGCTGTATCAGCAACTATATGGTCGCAGCAACTGTCCAGCCTTTATAAGACAGGAGAAATAAAACTTGTACCCGATGCGGAATACGCTAAAAACAATGATTGGAACAAATCGGTTTCGGAGAATAATCAGATTGTGGTAGCCCCTGACGGCTCAGTTTTTATGAGCCATAGTACACGCCATTCCATTTCAAAGTTTGATAAGAATGGTAACTTCGTCAAGGAGTTTGGCAAAAAAGGAGGTAAAAGTCCTGCCGATTTTATTTATAGGCCTTCTGTGCAGGGAATCTTAGATGGTAAATATCTTTATACTACAGCAGTTGATGGTCGCATGCATTTTTTCGATCTGAATGGCAATTGGGTTAGAACCATTAGACTGAAATATATGCCGCTGGGAACAATACCCATTAAAGGTGGTAAAATAGCCATTATAGGTCATGTGTCATCTGGAAACGGTGCCAAACATGTCATTTCGCTATTGAATTATTCTGATGGGAAAGAGAAGATTATAAGTTCAACTTTTGAACTCTACTCTAGTACCAACGAAAAGATTATAAAGATTGACCCCTACTTTTATAAAGATAAGAGTGGAAAAGAGCAACATATCGGAAATTGGATAAGCTGTAGTTTACCATTTTCGCACCCATCGTATTATAGGGTGCGGTTTGCAACCAATAGTGCCGGAAATCTCATTGCGGCCTATCCTGCTACAGGAGAAATTGCTGTCTTTGATAATACCGGAAAGAAATTAAGTCAATTTAAAACCGATTTAAAAGCAGATGTCATTACAAAGGAAGATAGAGAAGAATATTATCAAAATGCCGCCAAAGACCTAAAAAAACTGGAAGATGATGTATCGAAAAAAACTAAAGATAAGGAGTATTGGAATAATTTTGTGGCGCAATACAAGCAACAATTGGAAAAATTTCGTAATCCGGCTAATTATCCAGCCAACCTGCCTTATTTTTCAGAAATGATAGTAGATTCAGAGAATAATATCCTGCTTTTCCGTTTTACTCGCGAGCAAGGTTCCAATAAGTTTGATGTATATACTTACGATAGTAAGGGTACTAAAATAGCTACTTCGAGCTTTGTTTCTGATAAGTACGATTTGAAAATAAATCCAACAGTTTTCAAGTTTTCTAAAGGAAGCATTTACAGTGTATTAAAAGTAAAAAATGCAGCAGGTAACCCGTTGCGGTTAGTAAAGTTTGATTTGAAAAAGAATTAATCAGCTAATTATCATTTAAAAATAATACTCCCAACAACAAAAAAGCCCCGTTCAATTTACTTGAACAGGGCTTTTGAATATGTATAAAAATGGAATTTCTATTTGTAGTTTTCCCACTTGGTGCCTAACATACTTCCTGTTTTGATAAACTCGTCGTGCATGCCGAAACAAGCCGAAAGGTTTTGAGGCGTATGTGTTCCACTGGTCAGTTTCACGTATTCGGTCAACATTTCTCTGTATTCAGGAGCCACGCAGTTAGCAATGATTTCTTCGGCACGCTGAATTGGCGATTTGCCACGAAGATCGGCAATACCATGTTCGGTAATAATTACGTTCACCGAGTGTTCGTTTTGGTCAACGTGTGATACCATCGGTACGATTGAACTGATTTTTCCACCCTTGGCAGTAGCAGGCGTAGTGAAAATAGAGATATAAGCATTGCGGGTAAAGTCGCCCGAACCACCGATACCGTTCATCATTTTAGAACCCAACACGTGAGTACTGTTTACGTTTCCGAAAATATCGGCTTCTAACGCCGTATTGATGGTAATTAAACCTAAACGACGTGCAACTTCAGGGTTATTAGAAATCTCCTGAGGGCGAAGTACCAATTTATCGCGGAAGAAATCCAGGTCGGCATAAATTGACTGCAACACCGGAGTAGTAACAGTAAGCGAACAGCCGCTGGCAAACTTCACATTACCTTCGCGGATAAGACTGATAACAGCATCCTGAATTACTTCAGTGTACATTTCGAAAGGAGGAATATCCGGATTTGCTCCCAAGGAAGCCATTACAGCATTCGCTATATTTCCCACACCCGACTGGATAGGTAAAAATTCAGCTGGAACCCTACCTGATTTGATTTCGTCAACCAGGAATAATGCAACATTGTTTCCGATTTGATCTGTAACTGCATCGGTTGGTGTAAAACCACCCACTTCGTCGTCGCGTTCTGTTTCAACAACACATAAAATCTTTTTAGGATCAACTTTCAACACGGTAGAACCGATACGATCCGATGGTTTATAAATCGGAATTTCTTTACGGTAAGGAGGATCCAGCGGTTGATAAATATCGTGAAATCCGCGAAGTTCTTTCGGGTGGTTATGATTCAACTCCACGATAACAAAATCGGCCAACTGAGCAATGGTTGGAGAAATACCTACACCCGAAGTAAGAACCAATTCACCATCAGCAGTAATATCGCATACCTCAAGAATGGCAAATTTGGGTTTCGGCATAAATCCATAACGTAATTCCTGGGCCAATACCGAAAGGTGCATGTCGAAGTAAGGAGCACGATCAGCATTAAGAGCAGTACGCAAGTCTTTGTTAGACTGATAGGGTGTGCGGAACAGAATGGCATTAGCACGAGCCAAAGCACCATCCAGCGAATCGCCGGTAGAGGCTCCGGTATACATCCCGATTTTAAACTCTTTTCCTTCGGCGTGGAATGCTTCAGCACGCTTAGCAATTGCTGTTGGAACTTCTTTGGGACATCCTGCAGGTGTAAAACCGCTAAATCCGATCACGTCGCCGTTGTTTACATAGCTTGCTGCCTCTTCGGCAGTTACAAATTTATACGTATTATGCATGACTTTTTGATTTACAATTGATAAATCTACGATTTACAATTGATTATGTTTGAATATGTTAGTTTGATTTTATACCTTAAAACCGAAATTCGCAGCTTATCCCGAATTCGAGCGCAAAATTACCAAATTTATTTTGATTGACATTGTAATTGCAGCACTAATTACAGAAAAATTTCTGTAATTAAAGATATGATTCACGACAACTCCAAATAAGGAATTAAAAGTGGAATGATATATCAAATTTATCCGAAAAAGGCTTTACATAAAAATGGTTATTCCAAAAAAAATGCGGATATTTGTACTAGCTAAAATTAGCATAAATATACAATAGTAAAACAAGAATTATCTACTTATGAACGCAAACGACATTTGTCAGTTAGAGCCAAAATCGCTCTGGCAAAACTTCTATAATCTAACCAGAGTACCACGTCCTTCGCACAAAAAAGAAGAAATTGGTCTTTTCCTCGAAAATTTCGGAAAATCACTCGGGCTAGAAACCCTGCGCGACGAAATTGGCAATGTGCTGGTTCGCAAACCGGCCACACCGGGCATGGAAAACCGCAAAGCAGTAGTACTACAAGCCCACATGGACATGGTACCCCAAAAAAACAGTAACGTAGCACATGATTTTCAGACAGATCCAATTGATGCACACATCGATGGCGAATGGGTTACTGCTAGCGATACTACCCTCGGTGCCGACAATGGAATAGGACTGGCAGCAGCTATGTCTGTTTTGCAATCGAAAGATATTGCGCATCCGGCTATCGAAATGTTTGTAACTGTTGACGAAGAAACAGGCATGTTTGGTGCTTTTGGCCTGCAACCCAACTTTTTGAAAGGAGATATTCTGATAAATATGGACTCCGAAGATGAAGGCGAACTATACGTGGGTTGCGCCGGTGGTATTGATGGAGATATTACATTCCGCTATACCGAAGTTGAAATTGAAGAAGGCGATGTGGCTTTGAAAATTTCACTCACCGGACTCAAAGGCGGTCACTCAGGTGTGGACATTCACTTGCAGCGAGGCAACGCCAACAAGCTGATGTTTCGCTTTATGAAAGATGCTGTGTCCGACTACGAAGCCCGACTGGCAAGTATCGATGGAGGAAGCCTGCGTAACGCTATTCCGCGCGAAGCATTTGCCGTTATCACTGTTCCTGAAGAAGGGGTTGAAGATATCATTGAATTCGTAAAAGAATACGAAGAACTCTTCATTGAAGAATTTAAAGGAGTAGAAGAAAAAATTTCCTTTACTGTCGAACAGGTTGAGCTCCCTACAGGATTGATTCCAGAAGTTGTTCAGGACGACTTGATCAACAGCATCACCGCATGCCCTAACGGCGTTGCCCGTTTTATCCCTGAACTGCCAACCGTGGTAGAAACCTCGAATAATCTGGCTATAGTAAAATCAGACGGAAGCAGCATCACTGTTCGCTGTTTGATTCGGAGCTCGGTTGAGTCGCGCAAAGAGGAACTGGCATCGATGGTGGAAAGTGTATTCAGTCTGGCAGGCGCAAAAGTTACGCTGGTAGGTGGATACCCCGGCTGGAAGCCAAACCTGGAATCGCCGATATTAAAGGAAATGACCAAGGTATACGAAAACAAATACGGCATTACACCAAAAATAATGATAATACATGCCGGACTGGAGTGTGGCATACTGGGAACTCATTATCCTCAAATGGATATGATTTCATTCGGACCAACCATCCGCTACCCACATTCACCCGACGAAAAAGTAAACATCGCCACTGTTCAGAAATTCTGGGATTTCTTAGTGGCAACACTGGAAAATATACCAACTAAATAATAACAAATAACTCCCAAAATCTCATTTGGCGTAATTTCAGTCGAATGAGATTAGGGTCAATAATTATCCATTAATGAAAAAAACTTTATTCTTTCTATCGCTCCTTCTATTCTCAGGAGCTATTTTTGCTCAAAAAGATACTACTGCTGTTGATACGTTTAGATTCGTCACAGTAAAACAAAACAAAATTACATCGGTAAAAAATCAGGCAAGCTCGGGTACATGCTGGAGTTTCTCCGCTTTAGGCTTTTTTGAATCTGAGTTACTACGCCTTGGAAAACCCGAGGTCGATTTGTCGGAAATGTTCGTGGTTCATCATTCCTACTCAGACAAAGCCGATAAATATGTGAGAATGAACGGAACTTCCAATTTTGGAGGCGGTGGTTCGTTCTACGATGTGGTATACGCACTTAAAAACTATGGTATTGTTCCCGAAATTGTTATGACTGGATTGAATTACGGCGAAGAAAAACATAAACATGGTGAGTTGGATGCACTGACAGCTGCCTACGTGAAAGTTACTGTTTCCAATCCCAACAAAAAACTTTCTACAGCCTGGAAATATGGATTTGATGGGATTCTGGATGCATACCTGGGTCAGACTCCAAAAGAATTTAGCGTTGATGGAAAGAAATATACGCCGCTTACTTACGAAAAATCACTGGGACTGAATTTAGATGATTATGTGTCGCTGACTTCATTTACACATCATCCGTATTATACTCCGTTTGCCATTGAAATTCCGGACAACTGGCGTAATTCGGAATCATATAATTTACCCCTCGATGAATTCATGCAGGTATTTGATAATGCTCTTGATAAAGGATATTGCATAGCTTGGGCATCGGATGTAAGCGAAAAAGGCTTTACACGCAACGGTATAGCTGTTGACCCTGAAGTGAAAGTAGCTAACTTACCCGGCACCGATCAGGCAAAATGGCTGAACATATCTCAAAAGGAGATGGAGGAAAAAATCTACAAAATACAAGGTCCACAACCTGAAGTAAAAGTAACTCCCGAACTTCGTCAGGCTGGTTTTGATAACTACCAGACTACCGATGATCATGGTATGGTTATTTTCGGAACGGCTAAAGATCAGAATGGAACTAAGTATTATCTCGTAAAAAACTCTTGGGGTACAGACTCAAAATATAAAGGAATCTGGTATGCCAGCGAAGCATTTGTAATGCACAAAACCATAGATATTCTGGTTCATAAAGATGCAATACCAAAAGAAATTTTGAAAAAACTGGGAATAAAATAAACCCTCATCTTTCTGAAAAAAAACAGGCTTTCCATAATTGGAAAGCCTGTTTTTTTTATCTAGCAAGAGAGATTCTTCCCTTTAATATGCATGGTCATCGCCATTCACATCTTCAATATCTATTCTCTTTTTCTCCATCGAACGCCAGGCAATAAATATATAAACCAGTACTATCGGAATAAGAAGCGATACCAGAGACATGGCTTTCAGCGTGAAAAAGCTGGAAGATGAATTGAAAATAGTAAGTGAGCTCTGAAGATTTACAGAAGGATAATAAGCTGTATTATTATAACCTGCCACCAACAGCAAACTACAAACTGTCACGATAGTTCCAACTCCGGCAAACCAGATTCCTTTTTTGAACTTTGGTGATACCCAGGTAGCTATTACGCCAAACAAAACAGCCACTACACCTAATAAGAACAACACTAAAACAATAGGCATTTCTATCAGATTCGTAAAGTATTTGTATTTCTCCATCGACACAATTCCGGTTGAGGCATCAACGGCAAAACCTTCGGAGAAAAGCGTCCAAATAACAAAAACAAGGAAAAACACCACGAAAGGAATAGCATTGTACCACAGATATTTTCTGGATCGAGTTTCCAACACTTCATGATTCAGCCTATTGATAAAAAACAAAACAGCAAGGGAACGTGCCAAGAAGAAAACGGCAAATCCAAGCATCCAGTTTCGAAAATTAAATAGTGCATCCAACCCATGCCACTCGTTACCCCACGAACTGATAACTGGTGCCAGTTGTACCGTAATGTTGCTTTTGTTTACAATAAAATCAGAACCGGTGAAGAATGTAGCAATAGCTGCACCAATTAAAAAAGTACCCAACAATCCGTTCGCAAAAAGAAAGGCACGATAGGTTGTGGTGCCAAACACATTGCCCGGTTTCGACTGAAATTCGTAGGAAACGGCCTGAAGTATGAAACAAAACAAAATAGCCATCCAAACCCAGTAAGCACCTCCAAAACTTGTTGAATAAAATAAAGGAAACGATGCAAAAAATGCACCACCAAAAGTTACCAGTGTTGTAAATGTAAATTCCCATTTTCGCCCCAGTGTATTCACCAGTAAACGACGCTCATCTTCAGTTTTGGAGAGTGAGAATAACAACGACTGCCCACCTTGTACAAAAAGTAAAAATGCCAAAATTCCACCAAGAAGTGATATCAGAAACCACCAGTAGTGTTGTAAAAATGAATATGTTATCATAATATTTTTTTTTTTGATTGTAAGAATGTACTTGTATCAATGAACTTCCGGTCCTTGTTTTATCTGTTTAAGCATGATGCGTATTTCGGCAATCAATAAAGCTGTAAATAGAATTAGGAACAAAAAGAAGGTAATCTTTACCGAGTAGGTTGATATATTGGAAATGGCTGCGTTCAATGGCAGAACATCCTGAATTGCCCACGGTTGTCGACCAACCTCAGCAACAGCCCAACCCAACTGACCGGCAACATATCCAAGCGGAATACTCCACAAACAAATCCGGAGCAACCAGCCATACTTTTCAATTTGTTTTTTATAACTAAAGAAAAGTACCAGTCCAAACAATGCAATAAAATAAAAACCTAAAGCCACCATCAGGTGAAATGAATAATATATAGTCGGCACATTAGGTATTAAATTTTCGGCTTTATCAATATATCCATAACCAAAGTGTGCATAATTTTCTTTCAGTTGAGCCTTGTGCATCTTTGCATCTGCAGTATCTTTAGCCGCAACAGCTTTTTGGTAATCGGATAAAGATTGTATAGCCGCTTTTCCCCGTATATGTTTTTCCTCGAAAGATAATGCAGCCCCTTTCGGAGTCTGATAACCTCCATCAATAATGTCCTTAACACCCGGAACAAATGCATTCACATCACGATAAGCCAGGATGGATAACATGGACGGAATTTCTACTTTAAACAAATAAGGATTGACAGAATCATTATAGGCTTTCTTTTCCGGATTCAAAACACCTACTGCTACTAATCCCGCACCAGCTTTCCCTTTATAGAGCCCTTCCATTGCAGCCAGTTTCATCGGTTGACGTTGAGCCACATTGTAGGCAGAGCCATCACCGGTATAAGCAATAAGCAATGAAGACACAAGTCCAAAAATGGCTCCAACCTTTATACTTTTAAGAGCAAAATCAACATCTCTTTTCTTGAGCAGAAACCACGAACTAACACCCACTACAAATAAACCTCCCAACACCCAACCGGATAGCACTGTATGGAAAAATTTGTTTATCGCTACAGGTGAAAACAAGATACTCCAAAAGTCAATCATCTCGTTACGAACTGTATCCGGATTAAACTCCATGCCCACCGGATATTGCATCCATGCATTGGCAACCAGAATCCATAATGCCGAAATGGTGGCTCCCAAAACTGTGAGCCAGGTAGATGCCAGGTGAAATTTCTTACTGACCTTTTTCCACCCAAAAAACATGATAGAGATAAAAGTTGCTTCCATAAAGAAAGCTACAATAGCTTCAATAGCCAGTGGTGCTCCAAAAATATCGCCCACAAACCAGCTGTAGTTGGACCAGTTGGTACCAAACTCAAATTCCAGAATGATACCGGTAGCTACTCCAATGGCAAAGTTTACACCAAAAAGAGTCATCCAAAACTTGGTGGCTTTTTTCCATGCTTCATCACCTGTTTTCACATACAAACTTTCCATTACCGACATGATAACGCCCAACCCGAGGGTTAATGGAACAAAAAGCCAGTGATACATGGCAGTCATGGCAAATTGCGCCCTCGACCAATCT
>Ga0302170_10001020_pt1 | contig 11003 bp, 7 predicted proteins | sample I_Fen_N2_1_FD_193492 | JGI IMG/M metagenome (GOLD analysis project Ga0302170, IMG submission 193492) | Peat permafrost microbial communities from Stordalen Mire near Abisko, Sweden - I_Fen_N2_1 | ecosystem: Environmental > Terrestrial > Soil > Wetlands > Permafrost | place: Sweden: Abisko...
TCACATTACTAATATCCAATATAGCCAATTTAGGCATATTATCACGCATAGTTTCAAAATCACTCGCTTCAATTACACCTGTAATTGTAAGATTTGTCACTGTGGATAATTCAGTGTCAGTCATTGTCGTTGACAAAGATCCAGCAGTAGAAGTAACAGTTTTAGTAACTTGTGCCTGCAATAAAAATGTAAAAGTCAAGGTGAAAAATAAAATGAAGAGTTTATTCATGGTTTTATATTTATTTTATTAATTCGCAGGCAAATGTACAATTAATATTTAAATTAAACAAAAAAAAGCTGCTGGATAATCCGGCAGCTTTTATTCTCTAAAACGTTCACTCTATTCAAAATGCTTCTCTATTTCATAAACACAAAATAGACCGCCAGTATTAAACAAACACAGGCTGCCAGATGATTCCAGTGCAACCCGCCTGTATTAAAAACCAATGTGGAGAACACCACAAAAATAATCAGGGTAATGACTTCCTGAATCACTTTTAACTGCATGAGGGAGAAAGAGCCTCCATTCCCAATAAACCCGATTCTGTTTGCAGGGACCTGGAAGGAATATTCTGCAAGAGCAATAATCCACGAAAAAATGATAACCCCAAACAATGGCCAGTTACTGATTAGCCCCATTTGCTGAAGCTTTAAATGTCCGTACCAGGCAAAAGTCATAAATATATTGGAGAGAATCAAAAGCGAAATGGTATAAAATGCGTTCATAATGTAAAATACGAATTAAAAGAATTAAGAGGATTAACTGAGATTTTTATTCTATTCTGTACAAAAATACTTCAAAGCATTCAATAATCAGATCATTCCGGAATGAATTAGTTTTTTTGAAACATTTTTTGTTTTATAACTGCCTGTTTTGATGCGATCTGTGTAAATTTAAAAAGAGAAACTTCCATTTTTATCATTTTTTTTCATTCATATATTTGTAATTTATTAAAATCGGACTATCTTTGCACTTCAATTGAAAATAAAAGAAGGTATAAAGTTACCGACTAAAGTAAAACAAAATGCGAAAATAGCTCAGTTGGTAGAGCACGACCTTGCCAAGGTCGGGGTCGCGGGTCCGAGTCCCGTTTTTCGCTCAGAGTAGTATAGCGGAACGACGTGTTTCGCTTTTTTTCTCTAATGTACTGTCTGTAATATTCAATTACAGTCGCTGATTGCCCAAATGGTGGAATTGGTAGACACGCTAGTTTCAGGGACTAGTGACCGTAAGGTTGTGGGGGTTCGAGTCCCCCTTTGGGTACTATGATAGTTAACTGTACTGATTATCAGTGTTCAAATGTAAAAATGAACACAAAAACGTACACAACATGAGTTCAACTTTTTTAAAATTGAACTATGAAAACAAGCGCAGGTGGTGGAATTGGTAGACACGCTACTTTGAGGGGGTAGTGCCGGTTTCGGTATGTGAGTTCGAGTCTCATCCTGCGTACAAGATTAAAAAAAGAGAGTTTCTTCCAACAGGGAGAAACTTTTTTTTATTTACCGGCAGAACGGTGATTATCTTTACTTTAAGAGCTTGTTTTGTTTGAATAATCAGTGAAATAAAGGTTGGTATTGGGGTGTTCGGTTTTCTACTAATGGTGAAAAAATAAAAATAAGGTTTTGAATATAAGATAATTACATGCCTATTGAAACTCGAAATTCAAGAGTATTATTTCTTTCTATTGTGACCTTTTGTGCCTGGTGTGGTTAAGTCTTAAGTGTTATATGTCTTCTATTGTGAACTATTGTGCCAGGTGTGGTTAAGTCTTAAGTATTATATGTCTTCTATTGTGAGCTATTGTGACTATTGTGGTTATGTCTTAAGTATTATATGTTTTCTATTGTGGTTATGTCTTTGGCATATTTTGATATTGTAGAATCAGTAACCTGTCATCAATCGCAACACCCTTCAAAGTCGCAATGTTCGTCCTTAGACTCAAATTCTATAGTGGCGTGTTGAATGCCTTTTTGTTTCAGTGAATTCCGTATCCTGCCTTTCAGTTCGGTGATTTTATCTTTCTCAAGCAATTTGTTCAGTACCACATGGACCGTGAGAATGTTGTAATTTCCATCTACCGACCAGACATGCAAATCGTGTATGTCCTCAACCCCTTTAAATTCCTGAAGCTGTTGTGATATCTCTTCGATATCTACATTATCCGGTATGCCCTGCAAAATAATGTGCAAGGTCTGGCGGATATTTTTATATACATTGGATAGTACAAAGAAAGCAATCCCAACTGATAAAATCGGGTCGATAAATGGTGCATTAAAGAAATACATGATAACCGACCCGATAAGTATCGATACCCACCCCAATACATCTTCCAGAAAATGAAGCGATACTACTTTCTCATTGATCGAACTGCCTCTTTTTAATCTCAAAAAAGCAATCCCATTGATCAATACGCCTACAATAGCCAGAAAAAACATTCCGGCTGCCTGTGTCTTTTCGGGATGGAAGATGCGGGGGATGGCTGCCGTGAGAATAAAGATACTTCCTACAACCAATACGATGGAATTGATGATGGCGCCCAATAATGAAAACCGTTTGTAGCCGTAAGAGTATGAACTATCGCTTCCTTTGTTGGAAACTTTTTGAAAATACCAGGCCAGTCCAAGCGACAGGGAATCTCCTAAATCGTGTACAGCATCCGAAAGAATGGCCATACTGTTGGTGAAAAAACCTCCTGCAATCTCCAGCAGGGTGAAAAATAAATTCAGAAAAAAAGCTACTTTTATATTCTTGACTTCTCCGTGATGATGTTCATGACCCATAATTACATTTTTATATTTTAAACAAATTCAATCCCAAACAGTTTGATAGTAGAAAGAGATTGACACAGATTAAATAAAAGACTGTCCACAGATTACACTGATTTACATAGATTAAAGAAAATATCATCTACGGATTAAATAAAATATTGTCCACAGATTACACAGATTTACACAGATTAAAGAAAATATCATCTACAAATTAAAGAAAAAATTATTTACAGATTACATAAAGAGATTGTCCACAGATTACACAGATTTACACAGATTATAGAAAATATCAACTACAGATTAAAGAAAAGATTGTCTATAGATTCAGTATTCCGAACTACGAGTGTTCGGAAGATTATTTTGACTACAAATTTAAATTATTTTAATTGAAAATATGCAAAAACACATTGTGTTTTTGAGTAATAATTTCAAAACAAAAAAAGAGGCCATTTTATCAACAGGTAATTATCTATGCTGTTGATAAATAATAAGATAATAATTATTTAACTACCAAAAAGAATTAATATTTTTGCATCATAATTACAAAATGATGCAATCAAAAAAGTCAAAAAACAAGAATATAACAGTAAAAAAATTGTTGAGTGTTATACCCGATGATTCCTTGGTAGCATTAGCAAAAGATACAAATGTAGACTATTGCTCAAAAGTACTATTTGGCCGATCAGTATTTTATATGTTATTGATGGGACTATTAGAATCAAGCCGCCCGAGTCTTCGGAGCATGCAAGATATATTTAATAGCCGGAGGTTTAAATTTCTTTTTAATATAAACAAAGATGTTAGTGTGAAATTCAATTCTATTTCAGACAGATTAGCTGTAATGGATGTAGATTTTTTTGAAAAGTTATTTGAGTTGTTTTACTCTAAGTTAAGCACCCTATATTCATCGGAGGAGATATTACAAAAGAAAATTATACGTGTTGATTCCTCAATGGTTGCAGAAACATCTGCCAAACTTTCAATGGGAATGAATGTTGGGAAAAAGAAAGACGGCAAGAAGCAAGTAAAATATACTGTTGGATTTGATGGACTTTTTCCATGTCATGCAGAACTTTTTACTGATAAGAGATCACTTTGTGAAGATTATACAATCCCTAACGTTGTGTTCAATTATGCAGATAAGAATGAGGGTAAGATTTTCACTTTTGACAGAGGAGTTCAAAAGAGAGCAGCCTTTGAAGAAATGACACAGAAGAAGATTGAATTTGTAAGCCGAATAAAGAAAGGAGCAAGAAAAGAAGTTGTCCGGGATTTAGGAAGTGGCAATGGAAGAAGAATTGGAAGTCTAAAGCTAGTCAGTGATGAAGAAGTATATCTTTTTAAGAAAGTTGGCCGTCAAAAAACAGATGAAACTTTCCGGTTAATTACGGCTGAAAATGATTCTGGGGATATATTCTGTTTTTTAACCAATATCTTTGATTTAGAACCGGATGTTATTACTCTTTTTTATAGAAAGAGATGGGATATTGAAGTGTTTTTCAGATTCATCAAACAGGAACTTAACTTCAGCCACTTTATGTCAACCAATGAAAATGGAATAAAAATCATTTTATATATGACACTTATCCTTTCAATGTTGATATTAATATACATAAGAATCAATCAATTAGGTTATAAAACTGCAAAAAGACGATTTGCTATTGAATTAGATGAGTTAATTATGGCAATGGTTGTTCAGTATTGTGGTGGTGACCCAAATCTTGTTTTCAGATAGTTTTTAAAAAAAGTACAAAATTGGCTTCTAAGAAAAAAAACGACATATAAAGAATGATAATAATGGCTTCATACATTTCTTCCGAACACTCGTAATATTGAATCCGGAGTACTGAGTCTTTTTAACTCGCCAAGTTTCACCAGTTCGTTATTAAAATCAGTATTTTCTTTTCCCGGAATACAAATCAGATTTTGCCAGGAACACAATCCTTTATACCCTGCCTGTACTGCTTTTCTTAAGAAATAGACGGCCGATTTTTCATCATTTTTGTTGGCATACATCCCTGCGAAAGTATAACTCGACGATCCAATGTCCATGTATCCGCATTCCGCTGCCAGATTCAGGTTTTTTTCAGTGAACGGTATGTCGTTTTTGGCAGCATATACCAACGCTCTGGAATAATAAAATTTACCATCAAGTTTCAATTCGTTCTTTAATTTTGTATCCAGTCCGGCATATCGTTTCTGAGCCACATCAAGCGTTGTTAAAGCACTGTCAAACTCTTGCCTTCCATATTGTCTATCCAGCTCCTTGTGACAACTGTCCCTGAAAATTTGAAAAGCTGCTTTCTGAACTCCTGTCTGCGACGAAATAAATGTACTGTACAACAGGATTATGGCAATCGGTAGGACTCTAATTTTCATCATTGTTCTGTGTTGTTATTTTGTCGGTTTATGGAATTCTATTTCTTTTTGAATAGTGTTATCAGGTATATCTGTTTACTTGGTAGTTGTGTCTGTATAGTAAATTTTTTCGTTCGGGTTTATTCAGTAGCACCCTTTGGATAGTTCTTTGTGAAACGGGGACATATATAAGAAACCCTTGCAATTTATATCCGAATTTTTTAGCTATAATAAATTTCAAAAATCCATTCCATGGATAACATCAATATCATTAAATACAGATAATTACAGAGACTTTCTTTTAGATGGTCACCACCTATCATGAGATTTTCAAAAGTTGCTGAAAATAACAAGGAAACTTCCTGTAATTTATTCTAAACTTACCATTAACAAATCAAAAATCCTCACGAATTTATTTTAACCAGGAATTTATAATGTTTCGTTTCGATCAAATGAAATGAAATCCTATTTATTAGGAAAGTTTTTTCTTAAAATTGAATCAGTTTCTGTTTTCAGCAATAAAAGACGATTCAAATGTTTTAACTCATTATTTTGGTTTCTTAGAAGTTCAATTTGTTCCTTTTGCCATATTTCATCAGAATCTTGGTTTGATTTTGCAAATCTTAGCGATTCAGAGCCAATGTAAATTGTCAAAAAGGCTAAAACAATTGTCAAACCAGATAAAACCCAATTAATAATTGAGGATTTTCTGTTTGTTCGATTTTGTTTTTCAATCAAATCTAAAAGACCTGATTGGATACGTTTGTTTAGTTCGGTTTGTCCCAATTCAATCATAGATACATAATAACTTGCACCTAATGCAACCATTGAACCAGGTTTCGTTACGTTTGTTACTATTTTCTCACATTTAGTGATTATTTCTTTAATTTCATCGATTGTCATTTCGCTAGGAAACGAATTCGGGATTTCCATTATAATATTATTTGGGTTATTTTAGAAAAGCTTATTCTTCTTTTTTGAACATTAAAATACTGATTACTTCTATATAAGTCAATGATTGTCTAATATCAAATTTGAGTCGTTTGTTTATTCTGTCGAATTATTTTCATTTTTTAAAATTATCACTATTGATCTAGCATATTGAAATTAAGTGGTTTGTGGGAGCATTAGCTGTCGTGGAACAACAAAGTGAATCAGGGAGCATAACCTCCAAATTGTACGTCATCCAGAAAATGACAATAGCCTTATTTTAAGCGGTCTGTTTTGAATTTTCTATTCATCTTATTTTTCAACCTTATACTTGCTAAAAATACGAACAGAAATATATTTTACTTATTCAAATATTAAAATTTAAAACCAATTAGTGAATAACAGCAATTAAAACTTTACAAATGTACCCTGTTTGTAAAGGGTATTATTACTTTCAGATAATATAAATTTTTGTATGTATTTTCTTTTTTTTGAATCAGTTATAATTAAATAAATTTTCTTGTCTATTTCATTCACATTATCTTCTTTAATAGGACTAAGGAGATATAGAGCAGAAGCATACATAACAGCTTCTGGAGAAATAGTCCCATTGTCATGAATTTGTACTTTTAAATCAAACCATGACATTAAACATAGATTCTTATTCCCATTTGAGTTAGGAAAACATACACAATTAGTCTCTTTTTCTGACAAAGCGAACGTTTTAACATAAGTTGAATCTACAATTATAGTTTTTCCATTAATCATAAATTCAATTTCCACTTTAATAATAGTTTTGTCTGATTTTGTACCGTTAATAATTTTGAAAGCACAAAAAACGAGTGACATACAACCGTTAAAGTTTGAATTTAGTCCAAATGTCGGTGCCAAAAAGACATTTTCAATATCAATATCAATATCAATTTTACCACTGTACTTATCATATAATAAATATCCTACAGGAATTAATGCTAAAATTCCGACAATGACTGCTACTAGTTCCATCGCTATTAAATTTGATAATATATTTTTTAAGACACAAACCTTTTTAACCGTGTTTTGATATAATTTCTACTCAATTAACTGCTAATATCCGCTCCAAAAGTACGAAAGCTTTTTAACATCTCAATCTATTAGGATAAATATTTTAATAACATTAAAAAAATACTTTTTTGTACTGAATTTAATGAATAAAAAAACCGTCCTGATCGATTTATCAGGACGGTTTTCATAAAATATTTTCAATTGGCTTACATATCATCCATCGACAAACCTACGATATGAATTTTATATTTTTTTAATTCACCAGTAGCTTTCTCAAATGAATCGAATTTTGAATTCAGTGTTTTTAGGTTGATTTTATCTGCATTCCTTTTTATTTCGATGATTTCAGCGGTATTATTTATTTCATCAATTGCGATCAGGTCAATCTCGGTTTCGCCTTTTCTATCCCAGTAACCGCCGAGCCGGGTATACATGTTTTGTTCCATATACTTCGTTTTAAAATAACGCTCCAGCATCTTTCCGCTGAAGGTGCTGTAATCGCGGCTGATAATTGTCTTTAACTGGGTATAACCTCCAATTTCGATGATATAACTGTACTTATAAATAAACCGGAACCAAAAGGAAAGGAAATTATCTTCGATGCCATACCGTACATTTTTAGTTTCTACTTTCGAGTACAGCGGAATGTTTTTCGAAATGATCCCATACCCATTTTCTAATTTTGTGAGATAACCCCCTATTTCGCGATCCACCACGGCTTCAATTTTTGCCCGGGTGTTTTCACCCCGTGCAATGCAGGATAGTATACTGAAATAAACAGCATATTCTTTCCCGAATTCTTCAATGAGTATATTTTTTCCTTCATTGATAAAGGTAGAGTCTTCATTTACAATATAATCGAGCATAGTTTCCAGGGTGGTAGCACCGTTATCCATCAGTAACTGTACATATTTTGCCACTCCGCCCGTAAAAGTAAATAACGCAAGCAAATCTTCGGGTGTATAGTGCTGGTTGTAATCATACAGTATTTCTTTTAATACAGGAGTACTAAAAGGCACCAGCCGCATCATTGCCGTTGCTCTGCCAAAGAGGGGTTCTTTTGCATTTTGAAATATCTTGTACATCAACGAACTAATTGATCCGCTCACCATTAAATTCAGTGTACTCGGGTCTTTGTATATATCCCAATAGTGCTGCATGTCGCTGTAAACAGAAGGAGCAACATTATAAAACTCCTGAAATTCATCAATAATAAGATTAAACGACTTTTTAGTCGACAATTTCATAATGTACTCAAAAAGGGTTGCAAAACTACCGGATTCACCAAGTGGCGTTTCACCTAGTTTTTCAACAATTTCCTGTTGAAAGTCCTGACATAAAAAGCTTTCGGCTTTGCGTGCCACAAAAAAATAGAGCGTAGGCATATTTTCTGTAGCCTTTAATAACAACTGTGTTTTCCCGATTCGCCTCCGCCCTGTTACCACTGTCAATTGTGCACTCTGTAACGAACGCTGTTGTATTTCATTTAGCCGTGCTATTTCCAATTCGCGATTGTAAAATTTCATATGTTTTATTGCTTTTAGAAATTAATGAATCACATTGTTTCTTCCGAAACGTGCAGTTCCGAAACGGTGGTTTCGGAACTGCAAATATACAGAATAATTTATTATGATTATCCGCAAAAGCTGTTAAACCATCAACAGATTAATTCTGTTATTTTAAGTTCGGTTACCGGATTTTATTCAAAATAAAAAGCGAATCATTATTTTTTTATTATATTTGTATTCCGAATACATCTCTGACTTTGAATGGTTTTGCATTGGTTTTGGATTGGTTTTGGATGCGTAGCTATTCTGATATATCAGTCACTTATCAGTCACTTATTCCCCATTTATATGCCATATATCTATAAAGGTATATGGCATATATTTTGGAACTAAATGAAAGAATTATAGATCCCAAAACCAATCCAAAACCAATCCAAAACTCATTGAAAACCCATCGAAGAATAATAACTAAATGAGATTTAAACAATATTCATGCGAATTAGAATTAAAAAGTAGTAGAAGTCCGAATATAAAAATAATAATTTTTTTTCAGTGAAACAGTTTTTTGATTTGTCGCCTTTGCGGATAATCATTTAATTTATAATAGTACTAAAGCTAAAGAGTTATTTTTCAGCAATGAACGGTACTATTGAATTTCTTTACCTTACCGGCAGATCGTTTTTTTCGATAGGCATCATTTTGTCATAACGTCTCCCGGCATTCGGGATCTGCAGTTCCGATTCGGGAATGTGTGAATCAACAAAGAAATTAACTGCATAAAAAAAAAGGGGTTTTCTTTGCAATTAAAAAAAAATATTTTATTTTTGTAACGCATTGTGTGGGTCATTTTACGCCCCCTTCTTTCATACTACTCCCCGTTTTTCATCCCCTTGTTTCCATTATTTTACTTTCATCAAATCAAATCTTTTAAAATTCAATCGTTAACCTTCGGATCTCCTTCACTACCCATTCTCATCCCATTTACTGGTAATACTTACATAAAACTTAGATAACATTTAGATAATACTTATTTATTTAGATAAGTATTATGGTTATTTTATGGTTGTTGTACGTAAATTTTCTCCTAAAAGGGGATGAGAATGGGTAGTGAATGGGAAGTAAGTCGGTAGTGGGTAGAAAGGAGTCGGTAGTGGGTGGTGAGACTATTCAAAAAAGTGTGGCATTGTATTTTGATTGTTGATTTGCAAAAATATTTATTTGCCACGAAAGGACAAAATAAAAACTGATAAATGAATAATTTGAAAGATATTATGCCACGAACATACTAAAACTCAAAAATAATTAAGTTTAATATCCTGAATATCTTCACTTTTCCAATAAATCGGAATCTTAGATGTGAATTATTATGTATAATGACTTCATGGGAGGGACAGATCGTTTCATAAGAGCCCCTTATTCCGCCCGCGGAACAAAAACTGGAAGAAACAAACGGTATGCGGGACAAATAGTAAATAGTAAATGAATAAATAGTAAATGTTTCTGGTGATTCACAGATACATTCTGAGGGCCTATATCTTATCTTCCATATCTATTTTGACTGTGATTTCTTCTTTATCCCGCAATAGAACTAATTTCAAGGGAGCTCTCGAAGGGGTTTCGAATACCTTACGGATTTCAGTCATGGGGAGTTCGAAGGCACGGATGCCATTGATTTCGAGGATACGGTCGCCTTTTTTTACTCCGGCAGTTTCGGCAGGAGAATTCTTCCAGACATCCAATACTTCGGACAGGGTGATAAGCGGTGTGATTTGCACAATTTCAATTCCGGCAACGTTGTACGTATAACGTCTGTTGAAATTGTTGTTGGGCTTAAAGTAGAATTTATGATCCGCGTAATCGATGAACATGTTGAACCGGCTGAGCAGCTGGCTACCAATGGTACCATCTCTTTTTGAAATGGCGATAATGCCGTTGATGGTGGATGAATCGGGAAAAGAAACAATGGGTTTTTTCAGGCAGAATTCACCGAAACAGATCTCGGGGATATGACCGTATTTGCCGGTAATGATTCCGTTCAGGCCTTCACCGATGGTGCCCTGTATCCATTTTTTAGGCAAATGGACCGACTCCTTGGTAGAAGTCTGAAACCAGGCATTCAGTTCGGCACCGGTATCGAGGAGCATTTTTACCTTTTTGCGGGTGCTGTCGGATTGCAACACCGATAACTCGACAAACATTTTCTGTGATTCGATGGTCAGGGGCAATACTCCGTAGCCCTTGGGTGTACCGAGTGATTTCGAATCGTAAAAACGGAGCCGTTTGTGGGTATAATCAATTTCGATGGCATATTGTTGAAAGAAATCGACTCCGATCAGACCGTTTATTTTTGTACCGGTATGCTTCGACAGATTGAAGACATCGTTTTTCAAC
>Ga0302170_10001022_pt1 | contig 10991 bp, 9 predicted proteins | sample I_Fen_N2_1_FD_193492 | JGI IMG/M metagenome (GOLD analysis project Ga0302170, IMG submission 193492) | Peat permafrost microbial communities from Stordalen Mire near Abisko, Sweden - I_Fen_N2_1 | ecosystem: Environmental > Terrestrial > Soil > Wetlands > Permafrost | place: Sweden: Abisko...
TTTTATTAAATTCCTTATGAAAAAAATAATCACAGTAGTAGGTGCTCGTCCTCAGTTTATTAAAGCTGCTACGCTGAGCCGTCAATTTCAATTGAAGGGTATCGAAGAAAAAATTATTCACACCGGTCAACATTTTGATGCCAATATGTCGGAAGTTTTTTTTGAAGAAATGGAAATTCCAAAACCTTCTTATCAACTCGATATTCATGGTTTAACCCATGGTGCGATGACAGGTCGCATGCTCGAAGGTATCGAAGAAATATTATTGAAAGAAAAACCCGATGGTTTGCTGGTGTATGGTGATACGAATTCAACACTGGCAGGTGCATTGGCGGCATCTAAACTTCATATCCCGGTAATTCACGTTGAAGCGGGTCTGCGTTCGTATAACATGGATATGCCGGAAGAAATAAACAGAATACTGACAGATAGGATTTCAAGTGTCCTGTTTTGTCCAACCGATACGGCAATCAATAATCTGAAGCGTGAAGGTTATGAACATATGCCGATAAAGATTATCAAAAATGGAGATGTAATGCAGGATGCTGCCATGTATTATGCAGATAAAGCTGAGGAGAAATCAACTATCATTCAACAGGCAGGATTGCATAAATTTGTGCTGGCAACCATTCATCGCCAGGAAAATACGGATTCACCTGAAAACCTGAGAAATATTATTGATGGATTGAATGAAATTAATCGCCAGACTCCGGTAGTTGTCCCCATTCATCCCCGTACACGGAATATACTTAAAGAATATCATATTAAGCCTGAATTCAGGTTAATTGACCCGATCGGCTATTTCGATATGATCATGTTATTAAAAAACTGTGAACTGGTGATTACCGACAGTGGTGGTGTTCAAAAAGAAGCATTCTTCTTTGGCAAGCATTGCATTACCCTACGCGAACAAACCGAATGGGTGGAATTGGTTGACAAAGGCTATAATGTATTGGCAGGAAGTGATCCGTTGAAATTGAAGACTGCTTATGAATTTTTTAAAACAAAAAATTCTGACTTCTCTGTAGATTTGTATGGAAAAGGGAAGGCGGCAGAACAAGCAGCTATTGAAATAGCTAATTATTAAATATTTATATTTATTTTAAATATTCTAACGATTTATGATTTCAATTATCATTTCTACACAGGATAAAGTTTTACTTGATCGTTTATCTGAAAATATAAACGAAACAATCGGTGTGGATTTTGAGATCGTCGCGATTGAAAATAAAGGCCTCTATTCAATTTGTGAAGCCTACAACACAGGAGTTTCGAAATCGAACTTTCCGTATCTATGTTTTGTTCATGAAGATGTATTATTCAAAACAAAAGATTGGGGTATACGGCTTATTTCAATTATGAAAAATGATCCGGCAATCGGTTTGATAGGTATTGCAGGTACAAAATTCAGATCTACCTATCCTTCTGCTATTGGTCAGGGACCCGGCTTACGAAAGTTTCTAAGAGGTAATATCTATCATTGGGACACGTACAAGGATTTTGATATCAGTAACCAACAAAAAGAACTTGATGATGTGGTTTGCATTGATGGAGTTTTTATGTTTTCAAAAAAGGAAGTTTTTGAATGCTGTCGTTTTGATGACAAACTACTGACTCATTTTCATGGATATGATATTGATTTTTCGTTGCAGGTATTTTTTCAATCTTTTCGGGTTGTCGTAGATAGAAGTGTGTTAATTGCCCACTATTCAAACGGAAATTATGTGGGACAAAACACAATTGCAAACAGAAAAGTTGGCCGCAAATGGTTGAGAAAATTGCCTGTTGCTACCAGGGATACTCATTTAAGCAAAATCAAAATACGATATCTTGACCTAATAAACTGGATTTATTTTTTAAGAACCGCAATTGAAAGAAATATCAAAAATATACTCAAAAAATAATTTTTTCGAAACTCAAATAAATTATAACTTTGTCATTATCATAACACACAAAAAATGTCCGATCAATCAACATTATTAAAAACAGAAATAGGTTATTTCCATAGTCAACGTCCAGAAATGCTTAAATACGTACCGGATGCTTCACTTCATATTTTGGAAGTTGGATGTAGTGAAGGTAATTTTTGTCAGGCTTTAGATCGTCCTGACCGCGAAATCTGGGGAGTCGAAATCAATCCTGAAGCAGCAAAAATAGCAGCAAAAGGTTGTCACAAAGTTTTAATTGGTGATTTTGATGCTGTTTTTGATCAGCTGCCAACCAACTATTTTGATTGTGTAATCTTTAACGATGTCCTGGAACACTTGTATACACCCTGGGAAACAATTGCTAAGGTTAAATTATTGCTTTCACCATCCGGCGTATTAGTTAGTTCCATTCCAAATTTCAGATATATAGCGAATTTAATAACCGAAGTTTTATTTGAGGGAGAGTTCAGATATAAACCTGAAGGCGGAATTTTGGATGATACCCATATGCGTTTTTTTACCTCAAAAAGTATTTGCAGAATGTTTAAGGAACAAGGTTATGAAATTCTTCAACATGAAGGTATCAGACCCTGTAAAAGTTGGAAAGAAAAATTATTTATTAATTTGACTTTTGGATTTCTGAAAGACGCCCGTTATAAACAATTTGCAACAGTGGCTAAACCTGTACGCTCATGAATCTGCCTTTAGTATCTATTATTACTCCAACTTACAATCACGAAAAGTATATCGCTGACTGTATCTATTCAGCCCAATCGCAAACCTATTCAAATTGGGAAATGTTGGTAGTTGATGATGGCAGTACAGATAATACTTTGTCAATTGCAAAAGATTTAGCTGCAAATGATCCTCGGATTAAAGTATTTACACAAAAAAATGTAGGTATTTTCAGACTAAGTGAAACTTATAATTTTGCATTATCTCTTGCAAAAGGAAAATATATTGCAGTATTGGAAGGTGATGATGTTTGGTTACCTGAAAAACTGACCATTCAAGTGGAAGAATTAGAAAATGATGAATTGATTGTCATGTCCTTTGGACAAGCATTTTCTTCAACTACTGACTTGAAATCAAATTATGCATTAACTGACTTTTCAAAGAAAACAGTCGATATCCTGAAGAATGATCCTGTTGGTTCAGCTACCAATGTTTTGTTGTTTTCGAATTTCATTGTTGCACTTACTGTATTAGTTCGACGAAGTGCATTGGATAAAATCGGAGGTTTTAAACAAAGTCATCAATTGCCATTGGTTGATCTGACAACCTGGATAGAACTTTCACTTTGTGGAAAGTTCTCCTGCATTCAACAACCATTAGGAAAATGGAGGTTTTATCCAAATCAAATTACTAAAACTTATACTGCAGAAATTAGTGAAGGGTTTTTCAGGTTTGCTCTTGATTTCTATAATCGCGAGAATGTATTTTTCAGTCAATCCCGAATAACTAAAAGCCAATTAAACAAACATTTCAGAACACAATTAGTGGAGGCACACTCAAGATCAGGAAGGTATAAATTGATTCGTAAAGACTTTGACGGTGCACGAAAAAATTATATGAAATCCATTTTCTGTTTTGGCTTTTATCAACCTGTCTGGAAACTCCGTTCCTTAATCGGCATAGGATTTAGCTTGTTTCATGCAGATATAGAGTCATTTGCAAAACGCATTGGAAGAGTGAGCTACAAATAATGAAGGTGTCTTTTATATTTTTATTTTATTTCCTTCTATATCATTGCAGGCTTTTTCATAATCATCCGGTCGACCGATATCCAGCCAATAACCTGAATGTATTTTAACAGTGGCTGGTTTTTGATAACGGATTAAATCAAGCATTAAATGATCAAATCCATAAAGTTGATTTTCGGGAATATAATCAAGGATTTCCCTGTTTGCCATATAAACCCCCATGCTGACATTGTAGCGGTTAACAGGCTTTTCAACGAAGTCAACAAGTCTATTATCATTTCCTACTTCTAATACTCCATAATCAACTTTTTGATCACGCGAATATGCTGAAATGGTAAAAATGTTTTTAGAGATCACATGATTGTTGTAAAAGGAATCAAAATCCAGGTCTGTTAATACATCTCCATTCATTACCAGAAAGTTCTCTGGAAGGTCTTTAATGAGTTTCAGGGGTCCCATTGTACTCAGAGGTTTGTCTTCGAGCGAATAATCAATTTTTGTCCCCCATTTACTTCCATCACCACAAAAGGCCCGGATAATATCTGCCATATGATTTATAGTAATGGTGATATGATCGAATCCGCTTTTAGTTAACTGTCGGATGATGATTTCAAGAATTGGCATATCGCCAACCGGAACTAATGGTTTCGGTAAACTAATTGTATAAGGTTTCAAACGTGTGCCTTTTCCTCCGGCAAGAATTACTGCTCTTTTAGACATTGTATATTTCCGATTTAAAGTACGACAGATTATTTCCAATCCAGTCAATGGTTTCAGTCAATCCGCTTTTCAAATTGTAATTTGGAGTCCAGCTTGTATTTGCTTTTATTTTTGTGTTGTTGCAAAACAATCTCTCTACTTCACTTTTATCAGGACGAATGCGTTGTTCGTCGGAAAGAATTTCTACTTTGGTTCCAATTAGTTCAGCAATAAGTTTCACTAAATTTCCAATCGTTATTTCCTCACTCATGCCGATATTAGTAATCTCACCAAATAAACCTTCTGATTCGGCAATCTGGTAAAATCCGTTTACAGTATCTTTCACAAATGTCAGATCACGCGTAGGATTCAGATTCCCTAATTTGATGGTGGTTTTACCATTTAGAATTTGAGAAATTACAGTAGGAATAATGGCTCTTGCCGATTGTCGCGGACCATATGTATTGAAGGGTCTTACAATTTTTACCGGAAGATTGAAAGAATTATAGTAGCTTATGGATAGCTGGTCGGCTGCAATTTTTGTGGCAGAATAAGGTGATTGACCAACCATTGGATGTTTTTCATCAATTGGAACATATTGTGCAGTTCCATAAGTTTCGCTGGTAGAAGTGACCATGATTTTTTCAATGCCCAATTGACGTGCAGATTGCAACACATTGTAGGTTCCGTCAATATTTGTCTTGATATAGGCCTGAGGTGAAACGTACGAATAGGGTATCCCTATTAAAGCAGCTAAATGGAAAACAGTATCACAACCTTTCATAGCCTCAACTACCGAATCGTAATCGCGAATATCTCCGGTAATAATTTCTACCTTGTTTTTCACAGTACTTGTATCCAGCCACCCCCACTTATTCCAGGAGTTGTAATGAACAAATGCCTTAACATTAAATCCTTTTTCTACTAATAATTCAGTAAGATGGGAGCCTATAAAACCGCCTGCACCCGTAACCAGAATATTCTTCATTTCTTAATTGTTTTTTTTGTTAATAGGATGATTTAAATTAGTTCGGTTTAAATCATCAACTTTAATCCTTCAATAATATCTGTTTTTGGAGTCCAGTTCAATTCTTTTTTTATTTTACTTATATCAGCTATTGTATCCATTACTTCATTCGGACGGGTTTCGTTTTTACAATGATACTCAATTTTGAAGTCGAATAACCCTGTTACAATGTCAATTATTTCTTTCACCGAGTAACTGACTCCCGTACCCAGATTATAGGTTTGTAATGTGGCAGTATCTGATGATTCAATTGCTGCATATACGGCTTCGACAATATCTTTTACATGAATATAGTCTCTTTTTGGACGGTCATCTTTAATAACAATGCTTCCTTTTTTAGCCTGTTGAATAATTGTTGGAATTAAAAAATCAGGATTCTGACCTTTACCATAAATATTAAATGGACGAAAAATAGTAACAGGTACTTGAAAGTCCCGATTATAACCTTCACAAAGACTTTCACAGATTACTTTTGTCTGAGCATAGGGGTTAAAAGCTTGTATTGGATGTTTTTCGTCGATGGGTTGATATTGAGGATGGCCATACACATAAGAACTGAAGAATAGCATTTTAGCATGATTTATTCTGCATAATTCCAGCATATTCAATGTGCTGATATAATTCGATTCATAAAACATTTTCGGTTGTTCGTACGATGCGGGAACAAATGATAAATTTGCTAAATGAACAATGGCATCAATTCCTTCAATATGTTTTATTTGTTCCCAGTTACAAATATCAAAGCCATTGGCCAGGTCCATTAAAATCAACTCATGGTTGGTCAGGTTTAATCTTTCAAGTAGATATTTACCAATAAAACCGGAGTAACCTGTAATTAAAATCTTCATTTTCTATTTATCCTATTTTAAACATCAAAGATACAACATTCTTTTTATAGTTTAAAAACGGGATTCGGAATGGCTGTACTAATTTCGTCCTTTTTAAAGAATCAGTCATAAACAGGATGTAATTGAAATAATAAAAAGGTGCATTTATACCCAAAAATTCCGGACAATAATTTACCCCTGTTACTTTTAGTTTCTAAATCGTCGAACTTTATAACCTCCTTATCCCGACAAATGAAAATGATTTGTTACTTTTGCAAAGAAAATTTTAAAATATAATAATGAAAAATACATCCCGGATTATTTATATCAAACCGGCAAATTCGAGTTTTATTCGTGGAGATCAAGCTATTCTGGAGAAACAATATGAAGTGAAAGCTTTTTTGATGGATCAAAACAAGAATAAATTGAAATACGGATGGAAGCTTTTTTGTCTTTTTTTCTATTTACTATCAACCCTGTTTGATAAAGACGTTGTTTTTATATCCTGGTTTGCCGACTATCATTCAGCATTAATGGCTTTTGTTGGAAAGTTAACTCACAAAAAATCCATTATTCTTATAGGCGGTCAGGAAGCTGTTTGTTATCCGGAATTAAAAAAAGGTGTATACCGGAAAAAAATCAGAGGATTATGTGTCAAATATGCTTTGCGAAATACAACATTAATAATTGCAAATCATAAATCCCTGATTTACCACGAGAACAAGTATTACAATGCTGAACAACCGCATATTGATGGTATTCAACATTATGTACAACCGTTGAACACCAACATTGAAATTCTGTATAATGGAATAGATACACGATTGTTTAACCGTGACGAATCAATTGTCAAACAGGCAAATTTGATACTTACTGTCGGGACAATGAGTCAGGAAGGTGATTTTTACAACAAAGGTTTTGATCTTTTTATTCAGGTTGCCGAACGGAACGAAGCCCTGAATTTTGTTTTGATTGGTTTGAATCCTAAATATACTGATTGGACGGAAGAAAATTATCATGTATCAAAAATTCCGAATTTACAGATTATTTATTCTTTTTGTCCACAGGAAGTCCTCAATCAAAAATACAATCAGGCAACAGTATTTGTTCAGGCCTCAATTACCGAAGGCATGCCCAATACATTAAGTGAAGCTATGTTACTCGAATGTATCCCCGTTGGATCAAATGTAAACGGCATTCCGGATGCTATAGGAGACACAGGGATTGTTGTGAAGCACCGGAAAGTAGAAGAATTAGAAAAAGCAATACTTGAAGCTTTAATCTTAACAACAGGAAAAGCTGCACGACAAAGAGTTCTGAATCTTTTCTCATTTAATCTTAGGGAAGAAAAACTGCTTAAAATTATCAAAGACTTGATTGGAAAGGTGTAAAATCTAAATCAAATATCTTAATTGTTTCTTTCTTTTATTGATTTCATAAAATCTCCGAGTTTATCTCCGGCAATTCCAATTATTTGCCCGATGAATTTAGGTTGGGTGATTCTGATGTAAGCAATGTACAAGATGGATACCAGTATAAGTTGGCATGTAAGCAATAAAAGTGGTTTTGAAATAAACAATGAAATTGAAAAAGCTAGTAATGCCAGAATAATTCCAACAACCATATTTGGTAACAGATCCCGTATTTGATTCGTTATTGATAAATGAATGTCTTTTTTTATATAATAGGTCGAAATAAGGTAGGATATAAAACACGAAAGTACATACCCCCAAAGCAATCCAATTACACCGAACCTGAAGCAACAAACTACTGAAAGAATTATCAGACTTTTCTTTATGATCTCAATACCAAAAGTGATTTTTGATTTACCTCTTGCATTCATTGCACTCATGTTAAGTACATAAAAAGGGGTAAACAAGGATGCAAAACAAAGCAATTGAAAATAAGAAACTGATGGAAGCCATTTTGCAGTAAGCAAAACATAAATAAAAGGATGGGCTATTGCAATTAAAACCATCATAACTGGAAAAGTAACTATAGAAGTTTTTTTTTGTTACTTCCCTGAAGATTCTGATTAATCGCAGATTATCATTCTGTACTTGGGTAAAAAGTGTAAAGGTGCTACTAAGTAATACCTGTTGAAAACTATAATTGAAGGTTTCACTTAATTTATTGGACTGGTTATAAAAACCAACTTCTTTAACCGGATAAAACCGACCCAGGATCAAAGAATAAATATTCGTAAAAACTACATTTAAAATGGATGTACCAAGAAGGTGTACGCTGAATTTCCAGAAGTTCCTGATAACCTGAAATGAAAATGACCATTTAGGACGCCAGTTAACTGAAAAGTGAAACAATACCATTCTAACAAAGTGAAAGGATAATTGTTGAATAACCAATGACCATACTCCCAGATGCAGAAGAGCAAAAATAATTCCCAATAGACCACTCAGGGCAGTAGAAATTAAGTTTACTTTCGCAACAGATTTAAAATCCATTATTTTAACCAGTTGAGTGAAAGGTACCAGATAAAATGCATTGCATAAAATGGCCAAAAATGAAATTCTTGTGATTATTACTAATTTTGGTTGATGAAAAAAAACCGCAATGTATGGAGCACTCGCAAACAGAATGAGATAAAGCAGGAGAGAGGTGAATATGTTAAAGTAAAAGACCGTATTATAATCGGTTTCACTGGTATCTTGTTTTCGGATAAGTGCCTGACCGAACCCACTCTCCACTAAAACATAGGAAAGTGCTGCAAAAATTGCAACCATTCCTAACAAACCAAAATCCGTAGGATTCAGCAGGCGGGCTAAAATTAAAGTGATAACAAACTGTACAACCTGTTGTCCTAATCTGTCTACTGAACTCCAGGCTAAAGCACCCAGCATTTTTTGCTTTAAATTATCACCCATGATTAATTGAGATATTGAAAGAAATGAAAGCTGAAATAATTAAATTTTATTTGCCTTTAATGACATCAAATCCCTTACCATATACCCCGATAACCGAGGATTGCGATATGAAAGCATTCGGATCAATATCTTTAACGATACGGAATATCTTTGTTGATTCATTCTTACGGGCAACTACAGTAACTACTTTTACAGGCTCCTTTGAGTACCAGCCCATCCCATCAAGAATGGTGACTCCACGTTGAACATCTAAATTTATCTTCGTTGCAATTTGTTCATATTCTTTCGAAAAGATAAAAAACTGGACTGATTGCCGGACTCCACTTATCACCATATCCACAGCTATAGTCGAAATTGCCATCGTTGTTAAACCATAAACAATTTTTTCCAGGCTACCAAAATCAAAAAGATACGATGAGCAGATAATCAGCACATCACAATAAAGTAATACCCTGCCCAGGGTTATATTCCTGTATTTATTCACCACTTTGGCAATGATATCAGTGCCGCCAGAACTTCCATTCGCCAAAAATACGATCCCAATTCCGGCACCTGATAAGAGGCCTCCAATCACACAAGCCATGAAATTGTCATCAGCTCCAACAAAAGTCCCCGGAACGGCTTGTGGTAAAAATGCAAAAAACATAGTTAAGACTCCAACTCCATAAATGGTTCGAAGACTAAATGCCAGTCCGACCGATCGGACAGCAATGACCAGTAACACAAAGTTTATTGAAAAGTATGTGACAGAAATTGGAATGCCGGTTGCATAAAACAAGATAGCACCGATACCTGTCACTCCACCACCTGTAATAAAATGCGGCAGAAGGAATCCTTTCCAGGCTGCACTATACATTAATAAACCAAATGCAATGAAGATGTATTCCCTGATTGAAATCCACGTGTCTTTTGTAATTGATTTCAGATTCATTTTAATTTAGTTATTTGGTTATTTATAAAACGATATTTACAATTTTTCCGGGCACTACAATAATCTTTTTTGGTGATTTCCCATCAAGAAATTTTGTTGTAAGTTCGTTTGATAAAGCTGTTTTTTCAACATCTTCTTTGCACATATCAGCAGGAAGTTCAATAGTAAATCTAACTTTTCCGTTAAATGAAATCGGATATTTTACGGTTGATTCTATCAGATAACTCTCGTTGCAGATTGGAAATGTAGCATCACAAACAGTTTCTTTGTTTCCAAGTGCCTGATATAATTCTTCAGCAATGTGAGGAGCAAATGGTGTCAATAAAATCACAAGCGGTTCTAGGATCGATTTTTTACTACACTTCATTGTGAAGAGTTCGTTGACACAAATCATGAATGCCGAAACAGAAGTGTTGTATGAAAAATTTTCGATATCAAAAGTGATTTTCCTGATTGTTTTATGTAGTGTTTTTAATTCATCATGAGTCGGAGTCTCATCAGTGACAACAAAGGTATCCCCTTTGTAGAAAAGACTCCACAGACGTTTTAAAAAACGATGTACACCATCAATTCCATTAGTATCCCAGGGTTTTGATTGTTCGAGAGGTCCCAGGAACATTTCATACAGTCGTAATGTGTCAGCACCGTATTTCTCAACAATATCGTCAGGATTCACAACATTGTACATTGATTTCGACATTTTTTCTACTGCCCAGCCACAATAGTATTTTCCATCTTCCAGAATGAATTCAGCATTCTTGTAATCCGGATTCCAGTTTTTGAATCGTTCGAGATCAAGAATATCATTTGAAACAATATTAACATCCACATGAATTGGAGTTGTTTCGTATTGATTTTTTAAATTCAATGAAACAAACGTATTTGAGTTCTTAATCCTATACACAAAATTACTACGTCCCTGAATCATTCCCTGATTAATCAACTTCTTAAAAGGTTCATCTTCACAAATCAATCCAAGATCGAATAAGAATTT
>Ga0302170_10001026_pt1 | contig 10973 bp, 7 predicted proteins | sample I_Fen_N2_1_FD_193492 | JGI IMG/M metagenome (GOLD analysis project Ga0302170, IMG submission 193492) | Peat permafrost microbial communities from Stordalen Mire near Abisko, Sweden - I_Fen_N2_1 | ecosystem: Environmental > Terrestrial > Soil > Wetlands > Permafrost | place: Sweden: Abisko...
AGAGATCGTGTAGGAAACAGGGTGTTTAACTTCTGCTACATGTACAGAGATACCCAAACCTTTAATGCGGCTTTAAACAAGGGCTTAAAGGAGATTGGAGATATCCTACAGATAGAAGACCTTGAGTTCTATGCAGCTAGGCATTCTTGGGCTACAATAGCTACAAATAATCTTAGAATCGATAAGTACGTAGTTCATGAAGCTCTAAACCATGCAAGCGATGAAATGAGAATTACGGATATCTATATTAAAAAGGACTTCTCCGGCATAAATGATGCGAATAAACAGGTACTTGAATATGTGTTTGGAGAAGATGCTAAAAACTTACATAGTTAAATAACGTTATATTCTTTATTACACACGCTATCATTTTAAAAAAAGATTATATATTTGTCACATCAGCAAGGTTGGAATTGAAATACTTTAATGTAACCGTGATTTTTCTTAAAAGGAAATCGCTACTAATCGCACCATCCTAAACTGTAGTAATACAGCATGGCCTTGTTGATCTTCAGTTTTACTAAAGATTGAGTGTCTGAAAATTCACTCTAAAATAAAGGGGAGCTTTTTGCTCCCCTTCTTTATTTAAAATTTATAGTGAAATCCAACTTCGTATGATTTGTCGTTTGGGGTATACTTAATCGAAGCGCCTACATCCTTTACATACACTCCTCCACCTAATCCCATCCCATTTATCGAATTAAATGAAGCGGTTACAAAAGGTGAAAACACACGTTTTCGCTCTACGGTTACCTCTTTATGTATAGGGTCGTAGCTGTAGTCGAAGTGCTTCACGCGGTTGTATTGCAGGGTTTCGTTTACAGTAAGCGTTCCAAGTGTATCGTTTTTAAAAATAGGTAACTTGTAAAACATTTCTGAACTGTATTCTTTAAACACTCGGTTCGTATCTACTACTTGTGTAATATACACACTGTCACCTTTTAGTCGAACCGTGTCGGGCCTAGTTGGCAATACAGGATTAGCAGTAACTTTCACTTCATAAGGTTCAGGAACCTTTATGCTATCGTGTATAGGTTCTCCTTTAAGGTACCTTACGCCCGAAATAGTGTCATTGTTCCACCTGCCAACCAAAAAGCCCACAGCGAGCAACACAATAGCTATTAGAATGTATTTCCAATTAAGTAGCTTCATCTTCCCCTCCTTCCTTTGTACGAGTTCCTGCAATTCCTGCAATTATAGCAGAGGCAAATGTAATGTATCCTAACGCGTTGGTAAACCATTCAGGAAGCGTGATACCCATACCCTGAAATGTGACCCAAGCCGTGGGTACAATAGCCGTTATTGTACCCGCAATATTCCGTATAGCTTTTGCCAGTCCGGGAGTGTCAGCCCTCCAGCGGCGAATAAGCTCATTAATTATTTTCTTCATATCACACTCTTGTGAAAAGTGAATGTTCCCAGTTCCGACGTTTCACCAAACCGTCCAATTTTTGTTTTCCTGCATATACATACTTTAGTAGGTCTTTTGCAGTTTGTTCATTGGATTGTCCGGCTCTAATTCTTGTAAACATCGGTGTATCTGCCCCCAAGTTAAAAGAAAAACTCACAAGTGCATCAAATTGACTCTGTGTGAACGTTCTATGTAGTGAATCTATAGCTTTCTCATAGATCAATAAATCGCCCTCAAGCAACACTTCTGCTTGCTTTTCACTTATGACTTGTCCGGGCTTTACGCCTTTAGTGTGGCCGTAACCAATCGTCCACACACCTGCAGGGCATTTATAGGCCTTTGACATAAACTTTTCGAAGCCTTTAATTCCTGCAATTCCTACTTTACTTGTTTTCATCTATTACCTCCATTTCTATTAATTATTATATTCTTGTTTAAGATACTCTTTAAGATACGGAATCTTAGATACCATTTTCATACTCAATACCCAATACAGGAATGCGAAAAGCCTGCCTAGTGTTGAGCCTTTAAATGCAACAGCTCCATTACGGGCTATATTAGTTCCGTAAAACCAACACGCTACCCAGCAGAACATAATTACAGCATATCTCGTTTCTTGCGGATTGCCCTGAAAAGAACCTACTCCATACATGAATAATATAAGCGCAAAAAAAGCAAGCGCCTCTATAAAGAAATGATATACCTTTTTTTTATTCCAACCCTCTCCAGTCCTTATCGCTGCTGCAAATCCAAACATGAAATTGAGTGTGAAAAGCATTGTCATCGCCAATATATTTAATTGTATCGGAGATATAAATGCTAGCATACTTGCGAAGAATACTTTCAAATACGCGTATAGTTCATCTGCTTTTTCTTCCATACCTTTAAAAAATTATGTCCACTGCCCGGACTTAGAAGTTAAATAATAATTTGTTCCGCTATATACTTCAGCATTGAAGTCATTCGGATTTTCTATAATCCAAATAAGCTCCCCGCCATCTGTCAGCGCTAAATCCTTCCGCCAAAATGCCCACAGGTGCAATACTGATACGCGAAGAAGTCTTATCTCAAGTATTTGATTTCCGGAAGCTAAAGAATTCGCATAGAAAGACTTCTGTCCCTCAACCTCAGAATTCTTAACCATGACCTTTATATTATAGCCTTGGAAGTCTTCGTTGGCATCATACACACCTGAGTTAACTATCGTGCATTTAACGCCATCAAAAGCTTGTGTGGTTGGTAGACAAAGCGTACTCCCCTCGCTGTAGCTACTTCCGACTGTCAAGTTGAAATCATCATCACCTGTAAGGTAATAGAACCCGCTTGTAACAGCTTCGTTAACCGAAAATAGGCGTGTATGAGTAGTGTTACGAAGAAGCCCTGAGAATGTCCCGTTTGTCGCGTTAACAGTTCCGCTTATATTAGCATCTTTAGCTTCCAACTTACCCGTTTCAGCAGAGAGTCGGGTCATGACCTCACCCTCGTTTACACCGATGATATCACTCTTTCCCGTTTCGATTACCCCAGTGCCCATACCGAAGCCGGTTAGCTTACCGGTTGTTTCATTCTTGGTACCGAAAAAAGCTTTAGGAGAAACAACCTTAGTACCATCTATCAAGGTGGCGTTAGTGTCCCATTCTACCAACCATGGAAGCAGGTTTGCATCTTTGCCATCAGCACCGGATGCGCCAGTATCTCCCTTTATCTTGATTGGATTCCCCCATGTTCCGGAAGTAGAAGAAGCAGCTACCTTTTGGCTCATCCATACATCTGAAGATGTTGCGGACGTATGCCACCCGTTAAGCGTTCCATTTCCGGTAGGTACAGCAGGCTCTGTGGCGATTGCGTTATACGTAATAAAAACAGAAAGGCCATCTGTACCGTTAGTACCATCAGCCCCATCGCTACCATCAGCTACCATTAATGCCCAAGCAGTGCCTGTATAGATATAAACAAGTCCATTATCCGTATCTCGATATGCCCAATTCTTGACTGGAGATGCAGGAGCGGAAGATAGGTCACCTTTCCATACAATGCTTAAACCATCTGCGCCATTAGTACCATTAACACCGGCTGCACCGTCAATAGTCATCTGATACCAAGTTCCATCTCGATATGTATAACTCTTTTTGTCGGTTGTATTTCTATATGCCCAACCATCAGAAGGGCTACTTGGATGAACAGAGAAATCACCTTTCCATACAATAGATGTTCCATCTGTGCCATCTGACCCGTCTACACCCGCAGCCCCGTTGGTACCGTTCGTTCCATTAGTGCCGTCAGCTCCATACTTTGCCCATACGGCAGGTGCGGAAAATGTTCCCCAAGTGCCATTGTTTTTTTTGCGTACAGATACCCATTCGTAGGGTAATATAGACGTAACTCCAGTAGGATTATCAGTCCATCCAGTCGGCACTTCATCATCTGATGTTCCAGTGGCTACAGGAGTAGATGGCGATGTGTTGGTAGCAGTTCCTTTATAGACATATTCAAAGCCATCTCCATCTTGTCCTTTCTCTCCCCATTTTGCCCATAGTACTGCCGTTGAATAGATTCCCCAAGTTCCATTCTTCTTATATCTTACACAGACGTATTCATACATGGAAGTCGAAGTAACGCCTGTTGGGTGATCCGTCCACCCGGTAGGAATATTTCCATCTGTATTAACGGATGTTGGTGTTGTGGGCGCTGTGGCAGAAGTTGAAGATTTGTATATAAATTCAACATCGGTTCCGTCAGTACCATTTTGACCATCAGAACCTGTAATACACACGGGAGCCGTCCAGTATGTATTATCAGCTTTTTTGACGATAACACCTGACCCGTCAAATTCAGCTTGAATCATCCATATATAAATGAATGTGGTTGATGTTGAAGGCGTATAGCTCCATTTATTATTCGCTCCGGGGTCATCGTTAGGGTTAGTCACCAATCCTTGGCCGAATTCAGGTGATTGCTCATAACTATCACTAGCATAGAACATCCACTTAAATGTATGTCCTGCTATTCCTGTTGCTCCGGTAGCGCCAACTGCACCAGAGTCTCCTTTTTCTCCTTTTAAATTAGTTTGTGTTTCGGTAGAAAGATTGTTCCATGTGAGTACAACATTACTAGCCAATGTACATTCATACTTGGCCGTTGTTGCGTTATACGCCCACGAAATAGCACCACCCGCAATAAAGCCGCTTTTATCTGCCTTAAAATTTACAGCATCCTGAGCAAAAGAAGCTGATCCGTCAGGGTTTATTTGATACATGACAGTACCTGTATCGTTAACTCCTTTTATTAGTCCGTTTACACAATAGAATCCTTTCAGCCCATCCGTTCCGGGTATATCTCCGCCAATTCTTATCTTAACACATCCATCCCAATTTTTAGAATTAATTCCAAACATAACGTCAATAGCAGGTTGGCCATCTTCATCTGCATGTAGGTAGATTGCCGATTGTCTTGCCGTATTAACCGAATTACCGAACTGAACAATATCATCACCAACTTCAGGAATAGAATCGGTAAACTGATCTTGTAATATCTGAATAGCAGTTCCCTCAATATTCGCAATTTGTACGTGATACATTTTTTGCGAGGTACCTGAAAAAGTCTGGCAACGTACAAAATCATTAACGATAAAAGATTGATCTTTATCGTCAAGAGTGATTGAATAGTACGGATCACTATCTTCTGGAGTGATCAACTCTACAGTAGCAATCGTTCCAAATGCTTGAGTAATTCCTAATGCACCTTTAATAGCTCTAATTTTAGATATTAGTAATTCAAAAATAGTCATCTGACCTCGAACCGTAAGGGCATCCACCTCAAGCTTCCATTTGCCCGAAGTGTACTCCCATAATTTCCATCCGTAGCCCGCGAATCCGGAGAGGAAACGCTCTACATATTTAGTTCCACTTTTTATGCTCGAAAATAAGCTTTTGCCGTGAAATCCTGTATTGTAAAATTCTGCCATAGTTAGATATTATTACGATACGAATTCTAGTTCGCACATGTTATATCCTACATAAAGTGCACCGGTTGTATTACCTTGACACCTTACCGTAAGTGTTCCATCTGTGATGGTTACCGCCATATCTGCACAGAATTTTGTTGCGGTATCCTGTGTTTGTCCGTCCTGGAACGTAAGCGGATATGCTGTACCATTTACGTAGATAGTTCCTGTTGTCATATTATTACCTCCTGAATATCTATTAAGGAAGAACCTAATCTTATAATTTCCATTTGGTAAACCTGTCATTCCGCCTGCTGCCATGTATGGAGAAGATGCATTAGTATTGCCGTAGCAAACCATTCCTAAACTCGTTTGAGTACTAACAGCAGTCCAATAAGCATAAGGTATATTTGCAATAATTGCAGTAGCAAGAGTGCTCTTATTATCAGAGTTATATTGCTTGGTAGGACTTACTGGAGTTGCTCCCAATGCTGTCGCCAACGCTGCCCTAGACATGCTCGTTGCCCTTGCCGTATTGGTCGTGTCAACCAGACTTCTTGTTAGATCGAATTCGAAGTTCAAGTTCACATAATCGCCATTCGTTGGAGAAGCAACCTTCTGAGTTGCGTTATTATCATAGCTCGCTTGCAGAAGCATCTTCCAACCGGAAGAAGCTGCAACGCAAGTCATATCGGCTGTATCGGTAAGTGCTGAATTAGCATTCGATGTAGCGGTTATAGTCACACTTCCTGCTGCAATGAATGTTACAAGTCCGGAACTAGATACAGTAGCAATAGCGGAATTAGAGGTGCTCCATAAAACGCTCTTATCTGTTGCATTAGAAGGAAGTACAGTCGTTGCTAATTGCAACGTACCTCCCGCGTTATAACTAGCTGCAATGGTTGTAGTAATCTCTACGGAAGAAGTAGCGACAACGGGTGTTACCGCAACAACAGAGAATGTATCTGTAAGTGATGTATTTCCATTCGCTGTAGCGGTTATCGTTGCATTTCCTGCGCCTACGATAGTGACTAATCCTGTATTAGAGACGGTTGCGATCGCTGTATTGGAAGATAGCCAAGACACGGTGCTGTCGGTTGCGTTTGACGGTGTGATCGATACTGCCAATTGTACCGTATCTCCTACATTGTAACTAGATGCAGGCGTATTAGTTATATCGATTGCAGTAGGTGCAATAACAGAAGTAGCTGCTATTCCCGTAAATGCAACCGAATCCGTGATGGCAGAACTATATGAAGAGGTCAATGTGATCGTTACAGACCCTTCGCCGACTACGGTTACTAATCCGGCTGATGACACAGTAGCTATTGCCGTGTTAGAAGAAGACCAAGATACATTCTTATTACCCGCGTTCGAAGGAGTTACAGAACTTGTTAAATTGAATGTAGAACCAACTGTTTTTTGAGTCGACGCATAAGTAGCCTTATTCGTAATTAATACGGCCGTAACTGCAATCTCACTAATAGTCACACTCACCGTATCAACGATCGTATTGCTATAGCTTGAGGTAACGGTAATAGTTGTAGTGCCGTATGCGAGAATCGTCATCACTCCCGCGGATGTAATTGTAGCAACGCTCGTATTACTTGAGGAATATGTGTATCCCTTATTTGTCGCATTCGTTGGAGTGAATGCGGTCGTAAATGTGAATGTACCGCCAATAGCCAATGTGCCGACTGATGTCTTATTGGCAATAGAAATACCCGTAAGTGCTATTGCAGCAGCAGAGATACTTCCTAGATTAGTTGCGAAAATGCAATCTGATAGTAATATATATTTTCCCATTATAATGTACTTATTATGTTATTATAATATGTTTGTAAACTCGGTTTAAGTTGGCTTACGAAATAAGTCAAGTCGGCTAAATAAGTAGTCCGCACATAACTCGTAGAAGTAGCCCGTACACGTTCGATAATAGTATCGATAGTCGTTAATATGCGACTATCACCGTACAGATTAATAATTCCCTTAGAAGTAGATGAGGTCACATTAATTAGCTTTTTGTCATAGGAAGAATCAGGAAATGAGACTACACTGTTAGCTGTTAAATTTGCCTTCAATGTGGTTTCCATGAATTCAAGGGCATTACCGTTGGCATCAGCAGTTGGCATATATACCTTAACATGAAAAGTATCTCCCAACTTATACACTCTAATTTTAGAATACTTCTTAATGCGATAGTAGTCGAAGAATTCCAGTTGTGAAGGAACCCACATTACATCAGTTCCTGCTTTTCCATGCGAAGTAGCGAAATCACGCAGCATAGTAATCTTAGCATCTACCGCATCATGCGTTCCGACTACCATGTATTTTCTATTCTCCTTTCCTGCAACAGCAAGTTCGGTTGTAAAGTCGCTTACAAATGTAGAAAAAGCGGTATCAAACCAGTTGCGGCCGATTGAATTTACATAAAATTGAGCTGCATAGGCCGAATTGTATGGAGGCCTGTCTATGTTGTTATACTCAGAAGTCGATCCGGTAAACCATTTAATGTATGGTTGTAACGAGTTGTATGCATCACTAGCAAGCCAGTACGACAAGCTATTTTGTGGACTTCCTTTTGTGTAGCAACTGAACTTCTTAAACAATCGTGCCGCATGGCCATACCCTGCTGTATCTCCATCAGGTATAGCGTGCATGCGACATCCGGGCAATCCGAAGAATTTGTATAGAGTATCGTCCATCTCGAATCCTGCGGGCATAGAGGTATAACTTCCCTTCGTAACCTGAGGTAGCGTAAATGTAGTACCTAGATAGCTAATTGCCGCACTGCTATTTTCATTACAGTTGTGGCTAGATAGCGAATTTCCATACATGTACATCTCTTTATAATTCGTGTAATGGCAGTTCATTGACCCACCATACAAAGTTGTATCAGAAGATGCCATTAAACAACGCGGAACACTATTATACACCGATTGCGGCATGAATATAGCAGTAAACTTGTACCTCTTATCTAATCCGCATCCGTCTGTAAATAAAGGTATGGCATAGCTAACAGTAGATAGTCCTTTCCCCTTTATCGTAGTTAGGTTACCGCTAAGCCATTGGCTCTGTGTATAGATATTGCCATTACTAGTCGCTGCGAGTTCCCTCCCATTAAACAGGGCAAAAAATCTATCGTAAGCATCCGAGCTATTATCATCGATGCTGACTGTCATTGCAATTTCCTTGTCGAATTTTAAAGGAGCGATCGACAGTCCTAGTGCATCTACGTCCGCTATGGAACTATCCGTTATAGAGAATTCTAATCCTACGTAGTCCGCACCATCATCGGTTTTAACGTATCGCAATGTAATTTCAATAGTTACGGCCGTGGATATCGTTTCTGCGGGAGTGAGCACAAATTGCAGACCTCCTGCCGTGTTAGTTACTTTTGTTTTAGTGAATGGATTATTATAAACAATCTCATCCGAGTTGCTTTTCACAGTGATGTTATGTAGAATTACATACTTTTGATAGTCAATGTAATCAAGGAAGCTAAATACCTGTGTGATATCAGTTCCTGCCGTAATTGATGCCGCAGATATAGAAACTTTCTGCTCATAAACTGGGAGATATGTCACCACGCCAGAAAGCAAATACTTATACTTCCCGATTACATTTTCTCCGGTTGAATCAACTATCATTCCTGCCGAATCTAATCCTAAAAGTGATTTAAAATGATCTGAAACTAATGCAGCATCAAATCCCTCATCTTCGGAATATTGCATGCCTATATTTCCAGTATTATCTGCTACACAGAATACTTTTTTAGAAGTGTTTACAAGTTCATCGGCGGGGAATTCAGCTTCTATTTGCAATTTTAGAGCAGTTAATTGCTCTGTTAATGTATCACGAACGGGTGTCTGTGTAACCCATATTGTGCCATTCCAATATATAACCTGCCCCTGCGTTGCGGAAACACCAAATACGGTTCCTGTCTTCACAACAAGGTAGCAATCATTTGCAGTCGGGCTAGTTGGTGCGTATTCACTAGTACTAGCTAAACCTTTAGCTAGTTTAGACTCATCGAATACTGGTAGCCACGCCTTAAACATAGTGTATGTAAGGCTATCGGTATATTGTTTGTTTGATCCGTGTAGTTTATCTGCAGGGTCAGGAATATAAGGGCTCTGATCGTACGTAATTACCCCTCGTACGGTTTTATCTCCTTCCAACGGAAGAAAATTATTGTCAACATATTTTTTATTTGTATAGGAATTTTCATCATCTGGTTCATTCTCACAATAAGCTCCGACAGAAAATGTTTTAGCTCCATCAATCGTTTCAATACCGGTTTTGTGAACTGCGTTAGAATCGTTAGAAGATACTGTTTGTGATAGAGCTGTTATTTTAGTATTATAATCATTCTCCAATGTGGTACGAAGGGTATTCATAAGTCCCACAAGAGTATCCTGATCAGTAATTGAAGTTAGAAAAGTCTCAATCTCACGGAATGTATCAATTGCATTACTTAAGCTTGTTCCAACAAGTGCATCCAAACGATTCTGAACTACCGCTATTGCAGCATCAATCTGATCAGAAGTATACTCGGTACAATTACTTAATTTCTCATATAATTCTGCTGTTAAGTCATGTGTAGAAAGCCCTTTCCCTACAATGGCATTTACCTTATTAGCCACCGTAGTAGTTAAAGAAGTAAGAGATGAATCTGTCCCATTTATAAATTCTATAATCTGCATTAGCTCAGCAGCAGAGAAAGAATCACCGGTTTGTTTTGATATGGTTATTGCCATAATTATGATAGTATTAATGGTAATGTGTATGGAAATTTATTATTAGTGATAACTTGGCCGGATCCGAATATAGAGCACGGAACAAATATCATTTTTTGAAGTACCGTATGCCACACAGGAACTAGCATGTTAGCAATATCAGTTGCAATGTCTGCTTGAGATGGTATAACAGCCCATTGTGTGCCGTCAAAGCCAAGTATTGACCCGGCACTTGCATTATCTGCTTCATCACTTACATTTTCTAATCCGCCAATAGTAGTTGAAAATTCAGAGGCATCGACTTCTATAATTTCGCTTTCCTCTCCTTCAATTATTCCATTTCCTGCGCCTTCTGTGGAGGTGGAATAAGCTGTTAAGCCTTTTCTGAAAGTAATTCTTTCGGCAGCCGTATCTTCTTTGATTTTTGAAAGAGCATTTTGCTCTACCCATGCGGGGGTAGCTATGCTTTTATCGTCAAGAGGTACGTCTGTATCTGAATCGGAGCTTCTTTTTACTGCTGTTATGTCTTTTTCTCCTAATGCTATACCTTTTTCAAAAGTTATCTTTTCAGAGGCAGTGTCTGCTTCTGTTTTTTTTAGAAACTGCTTGTTAGCACGAAGTGAAGAATAAACATTACTATCAGTTGGGGCTTTTGTGTCGGTTGACTTTATAACACTAATAGATGATCCGTTTGATGAGGTAGAAACCCCACCGGATGAAGTGTTAGAGCCACTATACTTTAAAGCCTCAATATCATCTTCTGTTTCAGATATCCATGAATATTTTGGACTTTCTCCAATCGTGTATGTGATAGAAGAACCGTCTAGCTGTTTTTCAAAACCATAAATGCGACTTTCTCTTATCTCTGTTAGATAAGTTG
>Ga0302170_10001027_pt1 | contig 10972 bp, 6 predicted proteins | sample I_Fen_N2_1_FD_193492 | JGI IMG/M metagenome (GOLD analysis project Ga0302170, IMG submission 193492) | Peat permafrost microbial communities from Stordalen Mire near Abisko, Sweden - I_Fen_N2_1 | ecosystem: Environmental > Terrestrial > Soil > Wetlands > Permafrost | place: Sweden: Abisko...
TCCCTCGGAACCCCCAGGCAACCCCCTCGCAACCCCCTCGAAAATCCCTCTATAGGGAGAATGAGTGGCGGAGAAAAGGATAGGTCGTTTGGTTGATTCGTTGAATGGGTCATTTGGAAATCGGTTTGTTGTTCCATTCCGAATTTCAGGAATCAACCTATACTTTTACATTAATTTGAAATAATTATATAAAATCTTGGAGGTGTTAAATAGAGTTCGTACATTTGGGGCGGGAATGGATGGAGAGAGGACTACAAACCTAAGAAAAGGAATGCTGGAATTTTTAAATTCCAATTAGATACATTATCCTTTATGAATTTAAATATGTTTGTATATATATAGCAGTACAGAATTTACTGAGAATTATCAATTAGTAGCATTTCAGCTTCCGTATTAACACTCTTAGAGTGTGAAGCTTAAAGAGTCCAATGCTCATAGCTTTATTCAATAGAAGCAATTTTTTACTGAAAGTATATCATTTGATTATAAAAACAACTTAAATATTGATATTATGAATTGTATTTATTGTGAGACTCAACTACCTAGTAAAGGTTTTTTTTGTCCAAATTGTTTTAAACAGATTAAGTGCAAACAATGTGGTGAGTTATTAATGAAGGATGTAAAGATTTGCATTTATTGTGGTGAAGAAGTAGGACATAAGATTGTTTCAAATGTAAACACTATTGAATTTTTTGAAACAGAAACAGAAAGAAAATTTAAAGCATCTTTTACAGATACTGTCGGGCAAAGTATTACTGATTCCTTTGGTCTGATTTTGTCAAATAAAATAGGTCTTAGAAAACATACATCAACATCCCTTCCGTTTCCAAATACAAACATTCAGCAATCCGAAATTACTGAAGAAGATGCTGAAGTTATTAATTACCATGAAGCAATTATTTCACCAATTCTGTTACAAAATGAACTGCCAACATTAGAGGATGTGAAGCTTAGAGATTTAGCAAAAAGTGAAACTGAATGGATTTTAGTTTATGCATATTTTGCTTCACAAAAAGGCACAAAAGTGTTCACAAAAGAAAATATTACTCAACTTTATAAGGATACAAAGAGGTTCACTCTAAGTACTAATAAGAATTTATCAAAGAATTTCAAATATATTTCAAAGACGTTATATATCAAATCTACTAGCAATGAAGATTTTATTTTATTGGACAAAGGTAAAGAAAAGGTGATGGAAATATTTAAAGGTAATTCCAAAGAAGTAAACAGGAAAAAAACATCAACGGGTGGTGAGTCTCCAAAAACAAAAGTCTCACATAATTTAAAAGTTTTGACAGACCTAAATCTAAGAGCAAAGGGGAAGATATCATTAAAGGATTTTGAAGCAAAATATTCAATCAAATCCGGGGAAGAATTGTCTCTTTTAGTGGTTTACTATCTAAAAGAAGAACTAAAAGAAACAGTTACATTAAATCACATTTACTCTTGTTTTAAAGAATTGGGTAAAAGAATTCCACAACACTTCAAACAAACCATTATAAATCAGAAAAATAAAAAAAATTGGATTGATGTTGATGATTGGAATAATATAAAATACACAATTCCAGGAATGAATCAAATGGAACACGATCTTAAGAAAGTATAGAAATGGAAAATACTTTTACAAAAGAGGAAGTTGAAATTTTCACTTCATTGATAAACGGTTTTTTCGAACTAAAATCGCCTGCTCAACTTGAATATTTTGTTTATTTCTTAACTGTTGAGAAACAATTCGGAACTACTCAGGCTACAGCTGTTCGGAACTGCTTTCTTTTATCAGACATTACACCCTATAGCAATATTTCACAATATCTAAATCAAAAAACGAAAGGAACAAATAAACAACCTCCCAAATTCATAAGAATTAAAGATGGGTATCAACTGCATCGTAATTTGAGAAATTTAATTGAAATCTCTATTAACAGAAATCCATTAAAAGTACAGGTCAATAAAGACCTTAGACAGTTACTTACTTTCATAGAGAATCCAAATGAGAATGAGTTTTTAAAAGAAGCTATAGATTGTTTTGAGATTTCTGCATATCGTGCTTCAATTGTAATGGTTTGGAATATGACAGTTGATCACATATTTAACTACATATTAAAAAATAAAATTATAGCGTTCAACGCTGCTCTTGCTTTAAATACTGATAAAAGAATTAAAATAACAGCAGTTAATGATAGAGATGATTTTAACGAAATACCGGAAAATAAATTCATAGAGTTTTGTAGAACTGCAAAAATCATTTCAAACGATATTAGAAAAATTCTTGATACAAAACTTGGTATCAGAAATACTTATGCACATCCATCAAATTTGATCATAAATGAATCAAAAGCAATTGAATTTATTGAAGACCTTATAAATAACGTGATTCTAAAATTTGTTATATAACAATTCTCTATTAATTAACCTCAGTTAGCTATAAAGTCGTTTAGCGTATTATTGTTCTGCCAAGTATCCAGACTTCGTTGGGTTAAAAGAAAACCTAAAGACTGGCATGTTCGGGAAATAAAAAGACGCAAGGAATTGTGTCTTTTTATTTTGCAAAAAGTTCAATAGTACATTCTAAAAAGATAAAAAGTATTGAATACAAAACAAAGGAAATGCAAAATAAGTAATTAACATCACTTTCAACATCAACCGCATAGACTTATAAATTAATCACAATATTATGAAAACAACCACTATCCAACGTTGGAGAATGAGTGTCATCATTCTTTTAGTTCTTTCTTTACAATCCTATTCAGGGTTATTACATTCTCAGCAAACCATACAGTGGGGGATTAATCCGGTGATGAAAGTCAGCCACCTGAACAAAAATACAGAAAACCCGATGCGGCTTGATGTGCTGAATATCGATATCAAGGTGATCGGGCAACTGGCGGTAACTACCTTTGACATGACATACCACAATGGCAATTCAAGGTTGATGGAGGGAGAATTTAATTTCCCGCTGGGTGAAGGACAAACCGTATCGCGTTTTGCACTGGACATTAATGGAAAAATGCGAGATGGGGTGGTTGTTGAAAAAGAAAAGGGACGCAAGACTTTTGAAGCCATAGTCCGAAGAGGTGTGGATCCTGGATTGCTGGAAATGACCGAAGGCAATAACTTCAGGATGCGTGTATACCCTTTGCCGGCAAACGGATCACGAAGGGTTGTGCTGACTTTTGAACAGGAACTGACCGACAAGGGAGGCTATGACCTGTACCTGCTTCCCTTAAAAATAACAGAATGCATTCGTAAGTTCTCCGTTCATGCTGAAGTGATTAAAAACAGCGTACAACCGGATATAGAAAATAATGAACTGAGTAACCTGAATTTTTCAAAATGGAATGATTCGTACGTGGCTAATATGGAACTGGAGGACTTTACCCCGGATAAAAAGATTGCCCTTTCATTTCCACACGCCGGGAATACAGAACGGGTTTTCACAGCTACAAAAAACGAAAGCATTGATTCATCCTATTTCTATATCAATGTAAGACCAAAAGCACTGGAAAAAGCCAAAGTATTGCCAAAACGGATCACACTGATCTGGGATAATTCGAACTCCGGCAAAGACAGGAACCTGGAAAAAGAAATGGCAGCATTGGATCATTATATCCGTAAAATCGGGAATCTGACTATCGAACTTGTCACTTTCAATATCAGGACCGGGAAACCTGAAATATTTGAAATAACAAACGGAAACTGGGATACCCTTAAATCAGCCTTAAAAGCCATAACGTATGATGGTGGCACTTCATTGGGGTGCCTGGACTTCACGAAGTATAAAAGCGATGAGATACTGTTGTTTTCGGATGGTATGTCCACCTTTGGAAAGTCAGAACCTAAATTCTCGAACACACCGGTATACACCCTGAATTCAGGGTTCATTTCCAATCATCAGTTTCTTACCTACATTGCCCAACACAGCGGAGGCATGTATCTGGATTTAAATAAGTTCACCGGCGAAGAAGTGTTGGCAAAGCTAACCAACAGCACCTATCATTTTATCTCGGCACAGGTTGTGAATGGCAATGTATCGGAAGTGTACCCTTCTATGCCTTGCCAGTTTAACAATACCTTTAGCATGGCAGGGACTATGAGTGGCAAATCGGCAACCATGGTACTTAATTTCGGGATTGGCACAACCATAACCTATACCAAAACGATTGCAATAGAAGCAGATCATACAGCCGATCCATCTATACTCAGGCGGGTGTGGGCTGAAAAGAAAATAGCCGAATTGAGCCTGAATGAGGATCAAAATAACGATGAAATCACTCGCACCGGAAAGAATTTTGGGATAGTCACCCGGAATACGTCACTCATTGTACTCGAAAACATGAGCGATTACCTGAATAACGACATTGTACCACCAAAGGAAATGAGGGAACAATACTTTAATCGTAAATCTATCCTTGAGAAAAATGCCTCGGAGAAAACAAATAGGAATATTGAATCGGTTGTTGCTCTATCGAACGAGCAAACTACATGGTGGAACAAGAGCTTCGTGACAGAACCGGTAAAACAGCCTAAGAAAAAACTTCACTCAGGTGTTCGTTTTACGGCACCGGTAATTAAAAAAGATGAAGATGTTAGGGAAGAATATAAGTCCCAGGAATCACTGACAAACACAAGGGTAGCCATTTCAATAGCCGATGTGAAAGGAAACGACGAGCGTGGTAAGGATATAGCCGATGTAAAAGAAGCGGTTACCATGTCTCCCGGATATGAAACAGGCAGAAAATCAGGTCAAGAACCGTCCATCCAACTGAATGCCTGGGATCCGCAAACCCCTTATCTGAAAGTGCTGCAGTATGCAACCGCGGGGACTGAATATCCGACTTATCTAAAACTCAAGGATGAATATGGTTCCACTCCGGCATTTTACATGGATGCAGCTGACTTTTTCTCAAAAGGTGGGAAGAAGGATACTGCAGTAACGATACTTTCGAACCTGGCTGAGTTAAGAATTGAATCACCGCAATTGCTGAGGGTTTTAGGAAACAAACTGATTGATTTTAAACAACCGGCTGAAGCAGTGGCTGTTTTCGATAAAGTGTTGAAGTTAAAAGGGGAAGAACCCCAGTCATACAGGGATCTGGGGCTAGCCTATGAAGCAAGCGGGGAATATCAGCAAGCCATCCGTACATTGTATGAAGTGGTAAAGAAAGAATGGGACACACGATTCCCGGGAATTGGGCTTATAGTCATGAACGAGATAAATGGTATTATTGCCACACACCCGGGGCTTAAAACGACATTTATAGATAAGCGATTATTGAAGATTGAGCCTGTGAATATCCGGGTTGTCTTAACCTGGGATACCGATAATTGCGATATGGACCTGTGGGTTACCGATCCAATGGGAGAAAAATGTTACTACGAAAACAAACTGACCAAACTGGGTGGTAAAATATCGGCGGACTTTACGGGTGGCTATGGCCCTGAAGAGTTCATGATCAAAAAAGCGGTAACCGGTAAGTATTCGGTACAGGCTAATTATTATGGCACCCATTCACAGGCTTTGCTGGCTCCGGTAAACCTTCATTTGGTATTTATTACCAATTTTGGAAAACCCAATCAAAAGAAGAAAGAAGTAACTATCCGGCTGAATGAACGGGAAGATGTGATTAATGTAGGAACATTTAGTTTTATGGGAAACTAATTTATAAAGTAAGAAGCCATATTCAGAAAATAAAAAGACCCAAGGAATTGTGTCTTTTTATTTCGCAGGAAGTTAACCGGTCTGGACAAAAGGAAATCTATTTGCATAGAGTAAGGAAATCAGGTATAAATTTACCGACCCGCTCGCTTTAAGCGAACGGGTCGATAGAAGAAGCTTGCCATTTAGCAGAGATAGAGCGTGGACGCTTAGCCGGACAGTAGAAGTTCTGGCGATCGTGGAGGATGAGGCAGAACCTAATCCGTTTTCTTTACTCAATTCACCTGAAAACAGTTTAGAAAATCATTATTTATGCTGATTTGTCAGACTTTTGAAAATGAATAATCAGTATATCCGCTTGATCCCTCTGCAAAGGCATAATATTTAGAACGATCGGGTTTGGTAAGAGGAGCATTGGTTGTAAATCGTTCAACCAAATCAGGATTTGCAATATAAAGTTCTCCAAAAGAAACCATATCTGTGATTCCGTCTTCAATGGCCAGATTGGCTGTATCTCTTCCAAATCCCTTATTAATAATAAGAGACCCTTTGAACAACAGACGATAATGTTTGGCAGTTTCTAATACAATTTTCATTGGATCGACAGTTTCTTGAATTGTAAATCCGGAAATATGAAGATATGCCAGATTGTATTCATTAAGACGATTTACAATATATTCATATGTTGGCGTAGTCTCTTCGTCAATAGTAATTCCAAAGGTTTTATCCATTGCCGGAGATATTCGGATACCTACCCGGTTTAGTTCGCAGGTCTTTTTTATTTCGTCTAACACATCAAAGAGAAACCGGGCTCTGTTTACTATAGAACCGCCATATTCATCGGTGCGCGTGTTGGCACATTTAGCGAAGAACTGATGAAACAGATAACCATTGGCAGCATGCAGTTCAACCCCGTCAAAACCGGCCGTAAAAGCATTTTGGGCTGCCTGTGCAAAGTCTTTGATAGTTTGATGTATCTCTTCCAGAGTCATTTCCTTCGGGGTAACTGTATCTACAAATCCTTTGGCAGCATATGCACGAAAATTAGGATTGATGGCTGATGGAGCTAAAGGAAGTTTGCCTCCTAACAAATCGGGATGAGAAATACGTCCAACATGCCATAGTTGTGCAAATATCTTGCCTCCTTTGGCATGTACCCTTTCGGTTGTCTTTTTCCAACCTTCAATCTGTGCCTGAGTGTAGATATCAGGTACATTGATGGAGCCAATGGCCATAGGACTAATGTGTGTCCCCTCACTTATGATAAGGCCGGCCGATGCCCGTTGTTCGTAATACTCGGCAATAAGACCGGTTGCTGCCAGTTCAGGGTTATTGGCTCTGCTCCTGGTCATAGGAGCCATAACTACTCTGTTCTTTAAATTAATCCCGTTAAGATTATAGGGCTCTAATAGTTTCATATCTATTTTTTATATCTTAGTTTGTTACATATCTGGTCATTAAATTATACCTTTGCAAAGGTACGGACTTATTATCTATTCATCAATATCGGCAAACAGATGCTTATAGCGCATTTGTTTGCCCTATCTATACAACAATGTATCAGCGCAAAATTGAAAAAGAATATCGATGTGGCATGGAGGTGACTGTGGAAGTCATCGATGGCAAGTGGAAACCATGTGTCATTAATCATTTAAGTACAGGAAAAAAACGTCCAAGCGAAATACAGCGTTATATCCCTGCAGCCTCACGAAGAGCATTAAATATTCAACTGAATGAAATGGAAGAGCATGGAATTATCAAGAAAACGATTTACCCTGTGTTGCCTCCCAAAGTTGAATATGAGCTTACTGATTTAGGGAGAACTTTATTACCAATAACTATGGCAATGGAAGAATGGGGAATGGGGTTCCGCAAACAATTTCTGGATATTGAAGCAAAGAGAAAATCTAAAGAGAAAGAATGATTTCCAAAGGCTAATTAGCTGCAAGTTGACACAGATATGTCCTTGGTGAAATGATTAAATAATGATATTTGTTGCAGGTCACCAGTGGTCATGACCAACAAAAATAATGATTGTAATCCAAACTGTTTGTATAGTGCAAATTTACAATACAGCAGCTACAATATAAAAGAACATATTGTCAGGCATGGATTTAGAAATAGCTAATCGAAACAGAATCCCGTTTAGTTCGGTTGCATTACATAAAAAAGAGGAAGCCCAACGAATGAACTTCCTCTTTTTATGTAGCGGGGACGAGAATTGAACTCGTGACCTCCGGGTTATGAATCCGACGCTCTAACCAACTGAGCTATCCCGCCATGCTTTTAAAGCGGTGCAAAGATAGCCTTTTTGGCTTATCTGAACAAGTTTTTGAACGAAAAAATCAAGTATTAGGGTATAAATCCATTCTGCTAAAAGCTATTAACCTGATATTAAAATGGATAAAGCATTAGAATTTTGGGTTCATTCCCAGGTTATACATGACAAACGACCACATATCCGTCTGTGCATCGATCACTTTGCCGATAGGTTTCCCTGCACCATGGCCCGCCTTGGAGTCAATACGGATCAATGTAGGGGTCTTGCCTGCATTATCGGCTTGTAAAGTAGCCGCAAATTTGAACGAATGGGCGGGTACTACACGGTCATCATGATCTCCCGTCATTACCAGGGTTGCCGGATATTTGACTCCCGGCTTTACATTATGCAACGGGGAATATCCCTTGAGGTATTCGAACATTTCTTTGCTCTCCTGGCTGTTACCATAATCACTGGTCCAGGACCAGCCAATGGTAAACTGATTGTAGCGCAACATATCCAGTACACCCACTTCAGGGACAGCTACTGCGTAGAGATCGGGGCGTTGGGTAAGACAGGCTCCTACCAGCAAGCCTCCGTTAGAACCACCGTCAATAGCCAGTTTCTTTGATGAAGTATACTTGTGTGAGATCAGATACTCGGCAGCAGCAATGAAGTCGTCGAATACATTCTGTTTGTGCATTTTGGTGCCTGCCAAATGCCATGCTTCACCATATTCACCTCCACCGCGTATATTGGCTACCACATAAATACCGCCATTTTCAAGGAACGGGATGCGCACGGCACTAAAAGTAGGGTTCAGGCTAATGTTGAAACCACCGTATCCGTAAAGCATCAACGGATTTTTACCATCTTTCTTCATCCCTTTCTTATAGGTGATAGACATGGGTACTTTGGTGCCATCCTTGCTGGTATAGAAAACCTGCTCACTGATATAATCTTCCGATTTAAAGGATACTTCTGTCTTATGAAAAACGTCAGACTTGTTTTCAGCAGCATCGAACCTGTAGACAGTGGGAGGGAGGGTATAGGAATTAAAGATATAAAAGGCTTCATTATCGTCATTGCTGCCCGTAAATCCACTTAGTGTACCTAAGGTGGGCAATTGCACTTCATATAGCTTTTTACCGCTTAAATCGAAGCCGTAGGCATGGTGAGTAGCATCTTTCATGTATTCAGCCAATACCTTTCCTCCGATAATGGTGGTACGTTCAAGTACATTCTCACTTTCAGGAATGATTTCTTTCCAGTTTTCACGGGAGAAGTTCGATGGGTCAACTTCCATTAACCGTTGTTTGGGAGCTTTCCAGTTGGTGAGGATATAGATTTTACCATTTACATGATCCACAACATTATAATCACTTGCAAAACCGGGGGCCAGCAAAGCAAACTTAGCATCGGGAACGGATAAATCCTTTATCAGCAATTCGTTTCCGGTAGTGGTTTCTGTTTCTGTGATAAACAGGTATTTTTCATCATCGGTTACTATCGGATAGCATTCCCGAAGGGGAAAATCCTTGTTCTCATAAATCAGTTTATCCTGGCTCTGTGATTGTCCTACCTTATGATAATATACTTTTTCGTATTCATTCTTATTTGAATATTCCTTTCCGGGTACGGGCGCATCATAAGCACTGTAATAGAACCCATCACCCTGCCACGAAATATCAGATGACTTTGACCAGTTGATATGATCGGATAAGATTTGTTTACTGGCAACATCCATGACAAAGATTTCATTCCAATCGGAGCCGCTGCGGGAAATGGAGTAACCCAGGTATTTGCCATCTTTTGAGAAGGACTGGGCATGCAATGCTACGGTGCCGTCGGTAGAGAAAGTGTTCGGATCGAGAAAGACTTCAGGGGCGGAAGCCAACGTTGCCTGGCGATAGAAAACCGATTGATTCTGAAGGCCGTTATTCTTAAAGTAAAAATACTGCCCGTTCTTTTTAACAGGTGCACCGTATTTAGGGTAATTCATCAAGGCAGTTAGTCTTTTCTTTAGCTCTGCCCGGAAAGGTATTTGAGCTAAGAAAGTATTGGTTACTTTATTCTGAGCCTTCACCCAGGCAGAAGTAACAGCTGAAGTATCATTTTCGAGCCAACGGTAGGGATCATTTACTTCAACGCCAAAATAAGTATCGATGTGATTCACTTTAGCTGTTTCGGGATATCGTATTTCTGATCTGGAATACGCGGATGATAATAAAACCATACTGATAATGATTGGAATTAGACGTTTCATAGTTCCTGTTTTATGAAATTTAATTATGATTTATTTTAAAGCCTGATACACGAGGTTGTGGAATAATACCTTGAAATCCTGGCCGGTATTGTTTGGTTGCAGGTTGATATAGAAAAGCAATATCAGGTCTTCCTTAGGGTCGATGATATAATCGGTGCCAAACATGCCACCCCAACGCATGGATCCTTCAGAAGCAATTGATTCATGGCTGTATTCCGAGCGGAAATCATCAAATGCCAGCCCGAAACCTATTTCACCACGTAAATCCTTTACCTGGTTTTTGCACATTAGTTCTACTGTCTTTCTACCTAAAATACGCTTACCATTGAATTCACCCCCATTTAAGATCATCTGGCAGAATTTGGCATAATCTTCAATGGTTCCTGATAACCCTGCCCCGGTACTAAACATGGTCTGAGCTCCGGAATAGGGATAGGTCTGGTATAATTTAGACGGATTAGGGATTAACGCTGAATTTTTATCTTTTTGATAGAGGGTCACTACACGGTTTTCTTTCCCTTTGGGAATATAAAAAAAGGTATTGTTCATTCCCAGGGGCTCAAAAATACGTTCCTTAAAGTATTGATCTACCGGTTTGCCTGAAACTACTTCAATCAGGTAACCCAGTACATCCAGACTCATGCCATAGGTGAATTTCTCACCCGGATCATGTTCCAGTGGACAGGTAGCCAATGTGCGGACTACTTCGCCCAATGTTTTATTCTCAAGGGTATTCAATGGTGGGATGCCTTTTTTAGCAAAGATCTTGCCTAACGGACTGCCATTCCCA
>Ga0302170_10001028_pt1 | contig 10968 bp, 12 predicted proteins | sample I_Fen_N2_1_FD_193492 | JGI IMG/M metagenome (GOLD analysis project Ga0302170, IMG submission 193492) | Peat permafrost microbial communities from Stordalen Mire near Abisko, Sweden - I_Fen_N2_1 | ecosystem: Environmental > Terrestrial > Soil > Wetlands > Permafrost | place: Sweden: Abisko...
CCACCAAACTAACATCGCCCCAACGGGCATCTAAAGGTTCGGGCAGAATATATAAGGTTGAATAGTTAGCTCTCAACCCCTGAAAATCAAAGTCTGATTTTTTATCTATATGGACAAAAATATCGTTACGGACATCATCTAGCGCCTCGATAAGTCGCTGCAAATGAGCCGGCTGCCCACAAGCAATAATTAAATAAGCGTGTTTCACTTTCTTAGTAGTCAAGGCCTCTGCCTGCTTTTGTTTTTAGCCGACGGTATGCTTTGTATAAAGGATAGACCCAATCAATATGTTTCGACAAGCTCCACTGATAAAGTTTAACCTGCCAACATGCATTTTGCTTCCAGATATACTTATTCATCTCAGGAAATAGACTGCGCCATTGCTTCGTATTACCGGTTTGAAACAATAAAGCATCTTTGATACAGAATTTCCTTTCCACCAAATTCAAAAAAACATCTTCTGAGGCATTTATGTCGTTCAAAAAATCCTCTACGCAAGAGAGATTCCGAAGCATTGCATTTAGCTGCTTCTCTGAGCACTCTAATGAAACAGAGCCCTTTCGCAGCTCATAATGGTATAAGGGCTTGTTTATGCTACCTATATGCCTGGCATAATAGACAATAGAGACTAGGGCAAGGAAATCCTCCCACATATCATAACCTTCGGGAAAAATAATCTGATGGCTCTCCAGCAACGATCTTTTTATCAACTTATTCCACAAAAAGGCATCAATCTCACCTGAGACCAAGGCGTTGACACGCTGCAGAGAATCCGGGTATTCTTTATAGGTTCTTGTCTGATTAATGCATGTCCCGTTCTGGTTTTCTTCAATATACCCGCAATATACAAAATCACATCTATTCATTCGGGCATACTGATACAGCCACTCAAACATTTCCTTTTCAACCCGGTCATCGGCATCCACCCAGCCAATATAATCACAACTAGCATACTTTAGCCCCGTATTTCGGGCGGCCGATACTCCTCTGTTCTTATCATGATGAAGTAGGATAACTCGATCCGAAACAGGGTATCTATCTACCACGGTTTGTAAGATCTCAACACTACGATCAGTACTACAGTCGTCTACAAAAAGATATTCTATCTGGCCAAGTGTCTGCTCAAATAAAGAACAAGCACAGCGCTCAATATATTTTTCCACATTATAGAAGGGGATTATAACCGATACTTTACACATTCCCATTTTATATTTCACTAATTAGCAGAACATATTATATAGTAGTAACCAAAAAATCAATTGAAGAATCTTTGAAACTAGTAAGTTCTTTATTTACTGTATTATAATCAATGCCTCTTCTGACAAATTTATTTTTGATAAAACAATCCTCACTTATTGCCCGATCCGTTAAGCATAATTTATTCACAAGAAAATTCAACCTACTGTCAACACCCTTGTCAACTAAATAAAATTCTTTTCTAAAGATCAAACTAAAGGTCAATAAATGAAATGAAGAACCAAATATAAATTCGGAATACTTAATAAGATTGAGAAATTCGGATGGTCCACCATTCGATAAATAAACATGAGGATATTTTTTCAGAATTTTCTTCGGACAATAATTATTAATGACGACGGGAAGGTTCGTATCCTTGGCAATTTTCTCAGCAAAAGGTAATATGTCATCAATTATATAGGGCGTGTAACAATAAATATAACGCCCCTTTATCAAAGGCTTTTGCTCGAACAAATTAAAATACTCTCTTTCTTGAAGTAAAAAAGTCGGATCACATACTATTGATAAGGTTTTATCCTGTAAAAAAGGTCTAATCACATTTGCACTTCTTTCATCACGAAAACTTAATGCATTGAAGCTTTTCACGAAAGGTTTCAATATTCCCAGATCTATCTTTTCGGGGAAAGGACCCATAGAAATTGCATAAGCTATTTTCTTCGCATTGTGACAGAAATCATCCACATACACAGCATTAAAATCTTTGGCTGTTATGTTCCATATTTGATCGCTTCCGTATATAATTACATCATAATTAAATTTAGTTTTCTTCAACTCCTCTATTGTAGCATATTCTTTGGTAACATTCAATTGTGTATTTAGAAAGGCATTGAACCGTTTCCACTTATACTTTAAATAGACAGTGGCTTCAGGATACAAAAGATTTCTTTTACAAATTCCAAGGAATCTCATAAATGAATTAAAGTTATTCGGAGATGCATACATATCTTTTTGAACTTTCGATCTGAAATTAATTATTTCGACTTCATGTCCTAACTTCTGTAAGGATGCCTGCAAAGCATAAGCTTGTAGCATACTTCCAAAATTAAACGCTGCATGAAAAGTTATAATACCGATTTTTTTCATATATTTTGTTCTCCTTTAAAAATTATGGATTATCGTTTTGCCCTATCTAAAAAAAGAAAACAGATATCTTTCATCTTTTTCAGTAAAGAACTTTTTCTATTTATGGGCTTTTCCGGAAGATAAAATTGATAATAATAGATGGGATCAAAGAAGATCGATTTTCGATAATACTCCCACCAGATATCAAAATTGGCACATAGCGTATTCCAAGGCTTAGGCCCGCAATAATGAACCGTTCCAAACGTTATGGCATCCTGTTTTTCATCCGGAGTATACATTCCCTTCTTCTGATCATAAAAGATCAAACAGTAATTGATATATATCGTATAGCAAAACATCGGAGGCAAATATTTAATCCGGTCTTTACACACAAGGTTGATAATATCCATATCCTGATACTTGTATTTCTTTTCGAAATGCTCAGAAAACCGTTCAACCAAATGATCGTCCCGCATTTGCTTTGAATTGAGAATTATATTCCCATCGTAAATGATGCGCGTAGAATCCAGATGAAGAATTTCTCTGTAATACCAGTCAAAATCAGCATTCAGGTGAGAGAGCGAATTAACGCCCGCCAGATAATAACCCTCCAGGTCGGTAGTTTCATAAATCCCCGACAAATCCGATTGAAAGATAACGTCTACATCCGAATAGATTATTTTATCATACTCAGGGATAAGTTCAGGGATCAACAACCTATAATAGGCAGCGGTAGTAACATTCCTTACTTCGTACTTTTTTCCGAAGTTCTTGATGGCGCGAACCTGTATCCGGCAGTTCCCATAAGTAGTAACCAATTTATCAAAATCTTCGTCTACTTGCTCCTGTTCATATAGGATAAATATATCATAAAACGTATCCGCTTTTGCATTCATCAACAATGAACTGATGCAAATCTTAGCCGGTAAAATAAAGTTGCTGTCGAAAGCAAAGGCGATTGGTATAGTTCTCATTTTAATTTAATTTCAACGATTCTTACTATATTTTCTTCTATAATAATAATTAAGAAGAGGGTAGATATAATGGGTTAAACAAAGATACTCCATAAAGTTATTCAGTTTTTTCGTGTATTTATTCCGCTTATTACGAAATACCTTTTTAATAATATAGTATGACAGATGATGAATGAATTCCGACTCATAAAACACGATGTTCAAACAGGAAACTTCCTTGTAAATGACTTCCTTATAATATTTGTGCAATGAATCATAAAACTTCGTATTGAAAAACCCCGAATTTGTAAAGGAGCAACTCTCATGGTTGGTTCGATATAGTACACAAGGGGTCAGATTACTGCATAGATGAATCTTTTTGCCCCCTGCTGTGGCCTTCACCCAAAAGGGCAAATCTTCCAGCAGTCGGAATCGCTGCTCATAATAACCTAACTCTTGGTATAGGCTCCTTCTTATAAAAGCACCGGGAGAGAAATTAAAACTTTTGGTCAGCAGATAGTTGTGTTGGAAGTTTGCGTCTCTTTCAAAAAAGAAATAACGCGTATTAACCGGAACGGTTCCGCTTTCAATCATCTTCTCCTCTCTCTGATAGAAGTTTTGTACCAAGCCTATTACGATCTCTTTCTCGGGGGAGATTTCAGAAACGAACAAATCGATGCAATGCTTCAGCAGTAAATCGTCACCGCCGATTATCTTTATCCACTCACCTCTACAAATTCTAACAGCCCTGTTACAGTTGGCAGGTATACCTGTATTGCAATCAACAGTCAGCACCTTTGCCCTGACAAATCGGTCCTTGTTCTTTTCGATCCAAGCGTTACATTTCTCTACAGTATCATCGGTAGAACCGTCATCGCTTATAATCAACTCAATGTTTTTATAGCTTTGCAGACGGATGCTTTCCAACGTCTCTATCACATACTTAGAGGAGTGATAGGTAATAACCACTACTGAAACCAACATAGTAAGGTTATTTTCTGATCTTAGCTCTGACATACGAAAATAGTTCTACTCTTTGATTTAATTTTTTTAAGCAATACAACGTCAGAATCAGGGACAGACTTAGACTGACCATATAATAGATAGTCCCATGAAGTAAATAAGTAAAGGCTAGCAAAACGGTCAAAGACAACATAGAGCCGGCTAAAGTCTTACTTAAGGTTTTACTCCGCTGATACTGGTAACGATGGCGGTTCACCAGCGATATAATAATAAAGTATAACGCATAATTCACCACAAAAGAATACGCCAAGCCTGTTAAGCCCCACAGAGAATACATCCCCACCGAAAGCAACAAATTTGTGACATTCCCATAGATGCCTTCCAGAAAAAGATATACCGTTTTATCGCCTTTGGCAAAGGCCACATAGCCCAGTGCATACGATGCCGCCTTTAGCAACATGCCAAGACATAATATCCGAATAAAGTTTTGGATGACTTGAAACTCGGAGCTCAATAGCATCGTTATAATCAGTGGGGATGCCACCATCATCATGGCCAGTATCGGTACACTCAGATAAAGCAATATCTCACTTTGTTGATTAATCGTATCATTCATTTTGTGAGGCTCACAGAGTGAGGCTACCAAACGCGGATAATAATCGGCAGACATGGCAGAGAAAACCAACATCACCGATTGCATCGTCATCGACATGCCTGCATTAAAGAAACCCAGATCAGATACTCCACCCAACCGTGTAATCGAAAGATTGATCAGATAAGTCGTCACATTTCCAAATAATGAAGCAAGCACCATGGCTGCTCCCAAAACCACCATCGATCGGCCGTAAAGCTTTATATCATCCCACGTGATAGGACACTGCGGTAATTTGATTTTGCGTACATACAGATAGGTTATCATATAATTGGCTATGGTAGAAACTACCAGTCCGGGTACTATACCTTCCAATCTCCAAAAATAGAAAAAGGGGATCGAAGTGGCAAGCGTGACGATAGAGCCTACTAACGAGCAGATCGCCGTAGCCTTTATGCGCCGCATGCTCACAAGCAAGGCCGTGTTGCCCTGCGACAGGAGAGTAAAAAAGACAATCAACGACAAGGCGCAAAAATTGAATGTTTTATCACTCGAGCTAAAAGCCCACTTACTCAGCCAGTGAGACATTACTATCACACACAACATGCCTGCAATGGACAGCACACACAAGATTCGCCTGAACACTTTAATGATAAGAGAAAAGCGCTCCATCTGATTGTCGTCAAAAGCCTTAGACAAGTCACGCACCACGCTTGAGCTGATACCCAAACCGAAGATGGTGATTATCATTGCCAGCGACGACATGTACATGGAGCTTAACCCCATGCCGGTAGCACCAATCAGCAAAGCGACAAACTTCGAACGAACCAGACCTACTAAGATCTGTAAGATTTGCGTACTGCCAAATATGGAAGTAGCTTTTAAGATGCTTCGATATTGTTGAGCCATTACCCGATAGAATGTGTTAGTTTTTGTAAGTTAAAACAGAAAAGTTTAACCCAGAAAAAGCCACAATAACCTCTCAATAGAAACATCTTTTTTACAGCACTCATTCTGAGATACCGTTGCTGACGTTGGCATTCTTCATAATACCTTACGATTTTCCAGTGAACACGCAATCGTTCCTCTGCAGTAAAAGACGAACGATATTTAAAAAGCAGCAATAAACTGTTCGAAACACTGGCCCAACATTCTCTCATTTGAAGAATACATATTTCTTTATCCTCAGGAACGGCTTTCGACAAGAAATTCAGCAATTCGAAAGAAGTGCACATCCTATCGAATAACTTCATCGATATTTTCTTGGTGATGGAATTTTCATGTTGTCGATAGTAATATACGCCCTCACAAAAAGCAACCTGATCAGCCATTAACAGTAATCTTCGGCTATCCACCTCATCCATATTCATTTCGTTTTGCCTATCATTAGGCAGTCGTCGATAATAGTCTGTCTTTACAAGGCCGTTACATCCAATTTCCCATTTACCTATTGTTCTAGTAAGGGCCTGACGTCCGGTTAATATCTGATTCATATCGTATCCTGATTCCGGTATGCAAGACAATAAACTATTTTTGCTTTCATCAACTAATTGCATTTGGCTCAAAACAATATCCGAATGGGTCCTTTCAGCTCGACAAATCATTTTAGAAAGGAAATCACTTGCAATGAAGTCATCAGCATCCAGATTAAATATCCAATCCGATACAGCTATTGACACCGCTTTCAGTCGCGGCACTCGAGCACTTCCGCTATTGTACGCACTCGATACATATTTTATTCTTGCATCTCCTTTTGCATAATATTCAATGATCTTTAGCGTATTATCTGTCGAAGCATCATCCACAATGATCAACTCCCAGTCGGCAAAATCTTGACTCTTTACACTCCTTATCGCTTCTGAAATGTATTTCTCTACATTATACGCGGGCATCACAATAGAAATAGTAGCCATTATTCAAAGTCATTAATTAGTTTCACAATCTTCTTAACTTCCTGATCCGTTAATACCGGACTTATCGGAATACTCAATTCTTCCCGATGTATCTTCTCTGTTATGGGAAGCGACAGGCTCTTCCAATCTCGATAGCATTCCTGTAGATGTGCAGGGATAGGGTAATGAATCAAGGTTTGAACCCCGTGTTGTGTCAAATACTCCTGAAGCGCATCGCGCTTTGTGCAAAACACGGGAAAAAGATGATACACATTAGATTCTGCAAGCATCACATCCGGCAGTACAATTCTATCATTCTGAATATGAGCGTAGTAATAGGCTGCGATCTGCTTGCGTCTATCGTTATCTTCATCCAGATACTGCAATTTTACATTCAGTACAGCCGCCTGAATTTCATCCAGCCGACTATTGTGCCCTCTGTATTTAAAGATGTATTTCTGCTGCGATCCATAGTTAGCTAAAGCCCTTACCACATCCGCCAACTCCGTATCATTGGTTGTCACCGCACCGGCATCCCCTAAAGCCCCTAAGTTCTTACCCGGATAGAAGCTGTGCCCGGCAGCATCGCCTAAAGAACCCGTCTTCCGACCTTCAAACAGGCAGCCATGAGCTTGGGCGTTATCTTCAATCAGTTTTAAATTGTATCTTTTACATAGCTTTCCTATTTTCTCCGTATAGGCACAACGCCCATAAAGATGGACAATTAAGATCGCTTTAGTATTCTCTGTAATGGCTTCTTCTATTTTCGAGTCATCAATTTCCAACGTATTGAATTTGGGTTCCACAAGCACGGCCTTTACCCCGTTTTCAGTAATAGCCAGCATCGAAGCAATATAGGTATTGGCAGGAACAATCACTTCATCCCCCGGCCTCATTATTCCCATCTCAAGGTAAGCACGGAATATCCAAGTCAGCGCATCGAGTCCGTTGGCACACCCCACACAATAGTCTGTGCCTATATAAGCAGCATAGTTACGCTCAAACTTGCAGTTCTCATTTCCCTGCAAATACCAACCTGAATCAACAATTCCATTGATCGCCAAATGTATTTCCTGCGAATATTTGGCAGTAATCTTCTGTAAATCTAGAAACTTTATCATCACAAATATTCTTTCCCGTTTTTATCTTTCTTATCCATATCTAGTAGTATACCCTCTTTGGTGACATATCCTCTCTGACGAGCCGGATTGCCATACCACAGCGTATAGGCAGGAACATCCCGCGTCACTACACTGCCCGAACCGATAAAAGCATATTCACCGATAGTATGTCCCGCCACAATCGTAGCATTGGCACCGATCGAAGCGCCTCGCTTTATGTTGGTGCGTAGAAACTCTTCGGGATATTTTTTGGAACGCGGCACCAAATCATTAGTAAAAGTAACGTTCGGGCCGATAAAGACATCATCTTCCACAGATACCCCATCCCAGAGTTGCACACCCGATTTTATCGTGACATTGTTACCTATAACGACCTTGTTTTCAATGAGTACATGTGCACAAATAGTACAATTCTCTCCTATCACGGCTTCCTCAAAGACAACACAAAATTGCCATATTCGGGTGTTTTGCCCTATTCGGATACTTTTCACATCGGATAAGGGATGTATCTCAGTCCTTCCTTTTTCAGCCATTTCTTTTATAGTTTAAAAATTCGTCGTAGCTTCTAATATAGTCATCGGCTTCATACTGCTCAGAAGCAAGCACCAAACAGACCGAACCTGAAGAGAAATCATCCAGCGTACGCCAGATACCGGGTACTACCATCAATCCCTGATAAGGCCGGTTTAGTAGAAACGTTCTTTTCACTTCACCGTCATCCAACGTTACTGAGAAGCTACCGCTGGCAGCTATAATGAGTTGATAGAGTCGTTTGTGCCCATGAGCTCCCCTTGATTCTCCGCCGGGCACATCATATAGATAATAGAGACGTTTGACCTGAAAAGGCACTGTTTTGTCGTTTTCCATTACTGAAATATTACCCTTACGGTTGCTATGATGTCGGTCGAGCTCAAGCATGGTACAATCATAAACTTTGCTGTTTTTCATTTCGAAATACATTAATAGTGAAATACGTTACTAATTAATCTTAGCACTCTGTACAAATTCACGATACTCATAAATATAGTCATCCTTGTCGTACTTTATCGAGGCTACTATTAAGGCGAATGAATTGGTAGAGAAGTTCTCCATCACACGCCATAGCCCCCGGGGAACATACAATCCGTAGTACGATCTGTTCAATGAATAAGTTCTACGTTCATGGCCATCGTCGAGTACCACATCGAAACTACCGGAGAGGGCAACAATAAATTCTTGGTTGTTTTTATAAGCATGCCCTCCACGCTTTTCACCTCCCGGAACATCATATATCCAATACGTACGTTCTATCCGGAAAGGTATGTCTTTCGTTCCTTCGATCACAGAGAGATTACCTCTGGTATCAAGAAATTTAGGCAAGGTTATGATTCTTACTTTATCAAAGCTCATATTTTACATATTTGTATTTTACTATATAATCAACATTACAATGTTTAAGCAGTAAATAAGCAGATTGTTGATATGCCTTCCAAAATGCACCCTCTTTATATAAAAATGATATTGGAATCATTCCTCTTCTCAACTGATAGAATCTCATTTATTTTTGACATTGTTGTTGTTTGTTGTTTTGAAAGAACCGCCTTCGGCGGTAATGAATCCCGGGGGCCCTACCCCGGGAAATAAATTAAATAAAGCCAACGCGCTGCGCTTATTTTCTAAAGAAAAAGCGCTACTTCACGGACCACAGGCAGAACCCGGAGCTACGGCCTTCGTTGCCCGCGCTCACGTTAATGCTGTTGAAGTACAGGGCGTAAGCGTCAGTGGCAAGAGGTGTTGTAGACGACCAATACATGCCGTAGTTGCCTACCTGGAATAGATTGCTGGCATACATGCACCCACTAGCAGGAAGGAAGAAATACTCACTGGTATTAGAAGGGATACCTTCTGTAGTTACAGCATCTATTTCCTTAGTTGCCGTTCCCGCATCAAAGCCACTGATATACGCTTTTTTCTTCAACCAAATACCACCTGTGTAAATAGTACCGGAAGCATCCTTCCAGGAAGTGGTGCTATCCCAATAAGTACCTGCACCTATATACATTTGAATCTGATCGTAAGTAGGACAATCTTTGCAACTGTTTGTTGCAACACCCGAAGTGATGGTATTATAATTATCAACTCCATCAACACACGTTGCTGTAGCATCCCACTCATAATAGTTGAAAGAGTAAGTAGTTACTTGCTTATTCAATGTTACCTTATAGGATTTCATACTGCCCGAAGTGAGTGAGAAAGCGTTTAATGTTATTGTACGAGAGTACGTACTTCCATCAGAGGCGGTAGCGGTTATGGTGAGTGTGCCGCTACGGGTATCGGGGAAAGTCATCAGATAAACAGGAGCGGTACCCGAAGAGGCAGCGATGTTACTCACCGTCCAACTGGTAGCGCCGCTTAAGGTATTAGTGGTTACTGTGCCTGCATTGCTCAGCGTAAAACTGCCCGAAGAAGGAAGAAGGCTGCTGCCGGAAGTAGGAGTATAGGTGAAGACCACACTAGTTAGTGTGCCGGTAAAAGCAGCATTGGTCAGGTCGAAACGCAGAACCGATGTGAGATGGTTCATCGACATAGCCGCAGGAACATCATTACCATTAACAGAAGAAACACCATACATAGCATCGTAGTTACGCAGATTGGTTACCGTGCCGTCTTGAGAACCGTAACCGCTCAGAGATAAAGTAAAGTTGTCGTTTGAGGTATTGTACGTTTGGGTGTAATTACTTGCAGTGGGAAGGGCATTGAAAGCATACAATGAACTGTTGGCAGTAAATGAATACCCCTCTGCTCCGCTGTATGCGAAAGTGGTGCTGCTGCCGGTTCCTGTAGAAGCGAACGTAAAGCCTTGCATCGTACCTACCGCTCCGTTATTAGTGTACTTGTGGAATACTTGGAGAGCATCGGTACTCTCCCATGTGGTAATCAGACCTTTGGTTGCATCTGCCGTTTCTAGCACACGAGTAGTGAGGGAAGGCAGAGAGACGCCGATAGACATACTTCCAGAAGAAACGATTACCGGATCACTGCCGCTATCACTCTGGGAGCAGCCGGAGAAAAGGCCGGCTACCAAGGAAAACAATATTAAAAGATGGATTCTCATAATTGCTACTTTTGGGTTACTTTATTATTTTATT
>Ga0302170_10001031_pt1 | contig 10943 bp, 9 predicted proteins | sample I_Fen_N2_1_FD_193492 | JGI IMG/M metagenome (GOLD analysis project Ga0302170, IMG submission 193492) | Peat permafrost microbial communities from Stordalen Mire near Abisko, Sweden - I_Fen_N2_1 | ecosystem: Environmental > Terrestrial > Soil > Wetlands > Permafrost | place: Sweden: Abisko...
CTGAGCAGATATCATCCTCACTAGTTGATACATCTTTAGCTTTCATTTGAAACGGTAATGGTTTGTCTTCCAGGCCAAAGATACGAAGCCAATAGCGAATGGAACCTATGGATATACCATTTTCTTTTTCAATCGTATACTTTCCTTTCGTTCCATGAAGGTAAGAGTTTAAAATCTCAAGACGAATGTGATCGTCGATTTTCTTGTTTTTTCTCATTTTTGAATAAGGTTGTGTCAACTTATTCAGTACATGTCATATTGTAAATAATTATTTTATGTAAAAATGAAGATAAGCTGACGATTGTAAAGGAAGAATCGTCAGTCTAAGCATTTACATATCAGAATATTATGAGCAAACTGACGATCTGAAGGAAAAATAACGCATTCTAATAGTGGGGCTATAGAGCCCACTATATTTGCTATAGAGTCAATTGTTTCAGACACGACTGAACGATCTTTCTATGAAAAGGTTTCACTAGCATGAAATAGAATCGGCCAAAAATGTTATGGAAATGAACAATCGTAGTAAGAGTTACAATACACTCGGTTTCTTTTCTTTCGGCAAAAACGGATACACGAAAGATTAAATGCTTATCATCATTGCCCATTATCACTTCATTATCGGTTCGATTCAACAACGCGAATGGAGCTGTCTTTAAACCAAAAACCTTAACAATAGAATTTCTCGTTTTTAATAAAGTCAAAATCCATTTGGGCATTTTAAAGATAGTAGCTGTCATTTGATCGATATCATCCTCTGAATGGATAGATAACTGATAAGCGTCCCAATAATCTATTTTGGGAAATTCTTTATTCACTGTGGATTCTTTGGGAAGGCTACATTTTTGGATTTCCGGCTGCATCTGTTTCTATTTTAAGAGTGCTATTTATACAATCAGAATGCAATATTCGGCATTTATCTTGAGGTTAGCAAACTTTTCTTAATAAAAGTGCAAAAAAACAAGAAGAAGAGAGCATTAATCCACTACTTGTATTCCAAAACTACGCAGCAGTCCTTCTAATTCGTTTTTTGAGAAACGGGCTTTACGAATGCGATTGGTGTTGGGATTGATGTCGAAATGATAAGAGGTGGATAGGTCGGCCTTTTCTAAATTCGTTTTTGTGAACTCAGTACGTTCCATGTCGCAACGATCGAAAAGTGCAGACGATAAGTTGGCTTCATCGAAATAGGCTTCTTGTAAGTTACACTCTATAAACTGGGCTTTGACGAGCTTCATGCCCACAAAGGAGGCATATTGCAAATGCGACTTCCGAAAGTGGAAAGAGGAAAAGGTACTACTGTTGGTGAAATCGGCACCGGTCATCTTGCATTCTACAAACTGCACATCGCGCCACGAGGTGTTATTCATCTTCACCAGACTAAAGTTGCAGAGTTCGAACGTGCAGTTCTCAAAATAGAGATCACCAAAGCGGATCTCAGCAAAGTTGCACCCTACAAAGGTACAGTCTGCATACGATTCATCCAACTCTACTAGGGTGAAATCGACTTTCTCTATTCTTTTATCTTCGATCATCGAAATTCGTTTATGGCTCTTTATGCTTTACGCTCAAGCTCTTGTAAATTTTCTAAGTTTTTCTTCTGTAAGAAGCTATAGATACCTTCGAGGTGCTCTACTACCTTTTTATTGCCGAATTCAAAGACTTTAGTGGTTAAGTTATCAAGGAAATCACGGTCGTGCGAAACGATGATCAGGGTGCCATCAAAATCTTTCAAAGCTTGCTTCAACACGTCTTTGGTACGTATATCAAGGTGATTGGTAGGCTCATCGAGAATTAAGAGGTTCACCGGTTGCAACAAGAGTTTAATCATGGCTAAACGCTGACGTTCTCCTCCGGAAAGGACTTTCACTTTTTTGTCGATATCGTCTCTTCCAAACATGAAGGCACCGAGCAGGTCGCGTACTTTGGTACGTGCATCGCCAACGGCTACATCATCGATGGTTTGGAATACGGTGAGGGCTTCATCGAGCAATGCGGCTTGGTTCTGAGCAAAATAACCGATCTGTACGTTATGACCTAGTTCAAGGGTTCCGCCATAAGGTATTTCGTTCATGATGCATTTTACGAGGGTCGACTTTCCTTCGCCATTCTTACCGACAAAGGCTATCTTCTCGCCTCGCTCGATGCTAACATTAACACGGTCGAAAATCAAATTATCGTCATAGGCTTTCGATACATTGCTAGTCATCACAGGATAATTGCCGGAACGAGGAGAAGGGGGGAATTTGAGGCGCAGAGAAGAGGTGTCTTCTTCATCGACTTCTACAATTTGTAGTTTCTCTAACATCTTCACGCGACTCTGTACTTGCAGGGTCTTGGAATAGGTGCCTTTGAAACGCTCGATAAAGTCGCGATTATCTTGAATCATCTTTTGCTGATCGTCGTACTGCTTTTGTTGCTGTTCACGGCGTTCTTTACGAAGTTCGAGGTAATGGGAGTATTTGGCTTTATAGTCGTAGATACGTCCCATGGTGACTTCAATGGTGCGATTGGTGATATGATCGATGAAGGCACGGTCGTGCGAGATGACGACTACGGCTTTAGCGGAGCTGATCAGGAAATTATCGAGCCACTGAATGGATTCGATATCGAGATGGTTGGTAGGCTCATCGAGGAGGATAAGGTCGGGATTACGAAGTAGCATCTTAGCTAGTTCGATGCGCATGCGCCATCCACCGGAGAAATCATTGGTGCTGCGGATGAAGTCGCTACGAAGGAAGCCAAGTCCGAAGAGTGTTTTCTCTATATCGGCATCGTAGTTGCGCTCTTCGATGCTATAAAAACGTTCGCTCAGGCTCGATACTTTTTCAATGAGAGCCATGTATTCATCGGATTCATAGTCGGTACGGGTGGAGAGGGCTTCATTTATTTCCTCTATTTCGCGCTCCATATTTTTCACTTCGGCAAAGGCTTGCGAGGCTTCTTCGAACACGGTTCGACCGTCTTCAACCATCAGATGCTGGGGAAGATAGGCGATGACGGTTCCTGAGGGAGAAGAGATTCCTCCCCTACTCGGTTCACGTACTCCTGCCAAAATCTTTAGCAGGGTGGACTTTCCGGCTCCGTTTTTACCCATAAGGGCGATGCGGTCGGTTTCGTTGATTACGAAAGAAATATCTTTAAACAGGGTGGTGCCGCCAAACTCTACGGCAAGCGAATCGACTGAGATCATACGTATTTGTGTTCTTTTGGAGCGCAAAGATACAAAAATTCGACAAAAAAGCAGTACCTTTGCACACAAATTCAAGAAAATGCTTTTTCATCTCCCTATAAAAAGAAGTCTTTCTCCCCTCCGAAAGCAATTGACTAATTTGGCTTTTCCTATTTTTATTGAGACTCTGCTGATTATGATGCTGGGTGCGGTAGATACGGTGATGCTAAGCCAGTATTCGGATAATACGGTGGCAGCTGTAGGATTGGTGAACCAACTATTGGTATTGGCTTTCTTGGTTTTCGAGGTTACTACACAAGGTACTAGTATCTACTGTGCACAATACAAGGGAGCTAAACAATGGCGCAACTTTGTACAGACGGCCGGTACCTCGCTTTGCTTTAATGCTCTTCTCGGCATTTTGTTGAGTGTTTTTTTATGTACACACGGACGACTGATACTGGAGTTAATGAACTTACGTCCGGAGCTGATGAAGGATGGATTGAATTTTCTACAGATTGCAGGTGGATTTGCGTTTACACAAGCTATTTCTTTTACTTTTTCGGCTATTTTAAGGGCTGCAGACAAGGCATACTACCCCATGATTGTGACTGCGGGAATCAATATTCTGAACATTATCGGCAATTACTTTCTGATCTTTGGAAATGAAACATTGGGCATACCGGCTATGGGTGTGGTTGGAGCTGCTATATCAACAAGTTTTTCACGCACGGTGGCAATGGTAATAATGGGTTATTTTGTAGTAACTAAGGTGATGACAAAGGGAAGTCTTCGCGCACATTTTTCACGCTACACATTCCGTCCGTTTCCTTTCGACAAACTGAAGAATGTCTTGAAACTTGGATTTCCGGCAGCAGGCGAACAGATTTCATACAGTTCTTCACAGGTCGCTATCACGTATTTTATAAACATGCTGGGCAATGAGGCACTTGCGGCACGTACATATTGCACAAATATCATTATGTTCTCCTATTTGTTTGCTTGGGCGGTAGGCATCGGCGGAAGTATCTCGATTGGTCACTTACTGGGACAGATGAAAAAACGGGCGGCTTTTACTATGGGAAATTATTGCTTGAAGATGATGGTGATTATCACGTTCTCGATTGCAATTGTGATGGCACTTTGCGGGCCATTCTTATTACGTCTGCTTACGGAAAATCCGAAGATTATTTATATGGGGGTGATTATTCTATGGATTGACGTAATTCTAGAAATTGGTCGCCCTATCAATATTTTTGCTGTGAATGCACTCCGTACTACGGGCGATGCTACTTATCCATTTATGGTAGGCGTTATTGTACAATGGTCTGTTAGTGTAGCACTCAGTTATCTTTTTGGCATTTATTGGGGATGGGGGCTCATTGGCATGTGGGTAACGTTCTTACTCGACGAAAACATCCGTGGCATCATTCTAATAAAACGTTGGAGGGGACGCAAATGGCAACGTATTCATCTGGTAAAAGCTTAGCTATATTGATTTAATATTATAAGGTATGAACCGCATCCTGCAACAATCACCGCTCTTGAAAGTTCTTCTGCCTTTCATGGGAGGCATTGGAATAGGATGGCTGACTTCGAACGAGAAGGGTTGTTCGTCGATGCAAATGTATCTAATTGCAACAGGGACTTTACTCTTATTCGGGGCTGTAGCGTGGAGTTTTTATCGACCTCCTCGTTTTAAATATCGTGAACTTCGAGGGATATTTCTTTGCCTGCTTATTGCAACAATAGGATACTTGCTTTGTTCTTTTCAATTAACACGCATCGAATGTACATGGCCAAAAGAGGCAAATTGCTACAAGGCGCTTTTAACGAGCCTTCCTCACGAAAAGAAACGATCAGTACAATGTGAGGCTGAACTTATTGAGAACGGGACAAACTCTACTCGGAAAGTGATACTTTATTTACCAAAATCGAAAGCTTCGCTCCAATTAAAAAGTGGGACGATTCTGTATTTGTACGCTCGATTCTCTGCTCCACAAAATGAAGGAAATCCTGATGAATTCGATTATCGAAAGTATTTAACTCAAAAAGGAATTTCAGGTACCGGATATGCTTTTAAATGGCAATATGCAGGAAATTCAGAAGAAGTGGGTCAATCGTTGCGTATGCAAGCGGAACAATGGCGAACTGACTTGCTGGATATCTATAAAAGACTCCACTTCAAAGGTGATGAGTACAGTGTGTTGGCTGCTCTTACACTTGGAGAAAAGGAAGATCTCAGTCCGGAGATTAAACAAAGCTATGCTTCAGCTGGAGTAAGCCATATTTTGGCTCTCTCGGGACTACATGTAGGAGTGGTTTATCTTTTACTAGATGTATTGATTGGACTGCTTCTTTCTGTTCTTAAGTTGCCTTTTCGGGAACGGCCTTTTTCAGAGAAAGGAGAGTACTGGACGAACGTTGGCCGACAACTTTTACTTATCACAGCCTTGTGGCTTTTTGCACTGATGAGTGGATTGATGCCTCCTGTGCAACGTGCTTGCTTGATGTGCAGCTTCATAGCGATGGGGCGGATTAGTGAGAATCCGTATTCTTCACTAAACTTGCTATTGCTCTCGGCATTGCTGATTCTTGCTTTTCAACCGTTGCTGCTTTTCGACGTCAGCTTTGAGTTATCATTCTGTGCAGTGGCAGGCATCCTTTTATGGGAATCTACTTTTCGAAATCTTTGGCAACCTTCATTCTTTCAACGAAAGAAAACTAAAACGCAACGCTTTTTGAGCAAACTATGCCGCTATAACTGGGGGATCATTTCCGTCTCAATAGCTGCACAAATTGCAACGGTTCCGTTTATTGTATATTATTTTTCCAATTTACCGGTCTACTTTCTTGCGGCAAACCTTGCCGTGATTCCTTTGGTATCAATTATAATCTATACGGCTGTGGGGATGCTTGCTACCAGTTTCCTACCTTTCGTGTCTTCGTTTATGGCTGATTTTCTTAAAGGAGAAATAACACTACTCAATACAATCGTGCAAGGAGTAGAGCACTGGCCGGGAGCTACACTAAACCATCTTTATGTTTCGGGTATAGAGGCTTGCGCATTGGCACTTTGCCTTTCGGGATTCTGCTTTTTTCTACAAACTAGGGCACATTGGTTTCGAATACTTTTCTTAATAGGAATACTCGGCATTATCTGTTGCGAGATAGAAAAAGCGCTGCACTACCCTACTCGCCCTTCGTTGACTTTTTACAGCAGTCGTATTTCGCCCGTATTAGTAATTTGCAGGAATAACGAAGCGGCGCTGTGGACTAAAGCCGATTCGTACAAGCGATTCTGTAAATCGTTTGCACGTCACTTTGATCGAGAGGGCATTTATTCAGAAAAGCTTTTTGATTTTGCAAAAAACAATAACGGCACAATTGAAACCGATTCACTTGGCTTTCTGCATTTTGCTACGAGAACTATTTATAGAATCGACAGTAGTCGCTGGAGTTGGAAACGATCAGCCCATCCACTTCCCGTGGATTTTCTATGGATTTGCAAAGGCTATCAGGGAAAGATTGAATGGTTGTCCCCACTCTTTCATCCCAAAGAAGTGATACTAGATGCTTCACTTTCAGAACGACAAGAAGTTCAATTAGAAAAAGAGTGCAGGGAGTTAAAACTTCCCTGCACCAATTTAGCTCAACACGGCGCCTATCAAATAACGCTTTAGTGCTAATAACTTACAACTTATTGCTAGCCAATTCGGCTAGTGCGCTACGCTCTCCTTTTAATAAGTTGACATGTGCAAATAATTTTTCGCCTTCAAGTTTATTAATCATATATACCAAGCCATTGCTTTCGGCATCCAGATAAGGCTGATCGATTTGCTGAATATCACCCGTAAATACTATTTTGGTGCCTTCACCGGCACGTGTAATGATGGTTTTTACTTCATGCGGGGTAAGGTTTTGAGCTTCATCGATAATACAATAGGTTTCGCTAAGGCTGCGGCCTCTGATAAAAGCTAAAGCTTCAATAACCAATCCACCACTTTTTTGAAGATCATCTAAACGCTTTATTTCGGTGCTGGTTGGAGCAAACTGATGTTTGATAACATTCAAATTGTCGAATAGAGGCTCCATATAAGGAGCTACTTTCTCTTTTGCATCGCCGGGTAGGAAGCCAATATCTTTGTTGCTTAATGACACAATAGGACGAGCTAACAAGATTTGTTTATAAGAGTCGACTTGTGCCAAAGCAGAAGCTAAAGCCAAAAGGGTTTTTCCGGTACCGGCCTTTCCGGTAAGAGCTACGAGCTTTATATCCTGATCGTTTAGCACATCGAAAGCAAAATGTTGTTCGGAATTACGACCTTCAATACCATAATTATGCCCCTTGACCACTTTTTGGATTCTATTGGTAAAGGCATTATAACGAGCCAAAACGCTGTTTCGATCACTACGCAATAAGAAACAATCGTTGGGCTTTATGTGGGCACGCAACTGAGTACTCGAAGTATTGAGCAATACACGCTGATCTTCAAGAGGCACTCCGTCTCTGGAACCGTAAATGGCATCAATGAAGGCTGAATTAACTCCTTCAAAAACGGCGTTTTTCTTCGCAAAGATTTCCACTGACGACACTTTATCATTGGTATAATCTTCTACTTGGATATGGATACTCCGGGCCTTCATACGGAGATTAACATCCTTTGTTACCAATATGGTAGGTGTTTCCGGATCTTTCTTCGTCAAATAATCCGCCAATGCTAAGATGTCATGATCGGGCTTCTTGGCCGGGAAAGCACGGCTCACTGTATCACTATGCACTATTGCAGTATGAATGTAAAGTCGACCGATTCCATCACACAATGGTGCACCTTGATCAAAAAGTCGATCGTCGGTTATACTATCTAGATAACGTGTAAAATAACGTGCATTATAATTTATTTGTTCGCTCCCTTTTTTAAATTTATCGAGTTCCTCAAGCACAGCGACTGATAAATGTACATTATTTTCCTGAAAGCTTTCAAGACAAGAAGCATCGTGTAGAATCACATTCGTGTCTAATACGAAATTTTTCTTTGTTCCCATGGCAGTTTTTCAATTATATTAGTTACATTTGCAGCAATATTGATTGCGCAAACAAATATAGATATAGTTTGCAGATAGAACAAACTTTTGATGTTAATTTTGGTAAAATATGAACTTCCAGGATACTTTACATTATCTTTACCATCGCTTCCCGATGTTTCAACAACAAGGTCAGAAAGCGTACAAAGAAGGATTGGCCAATACCTTGGCACTCGACAATTATTTTAACCACCCTCATCATCATTTTAAAACGATTCATGTAGGGGGAACGAACGGGAAAGGCTCTTGTTCGCATACACTTGCTGCAATATTACAAAGTGCAGGCTATCGAGTTGGGTTATATACATCTCCACATCTTATTTCTTTCACTGAACGAATCCGCATTAATGGAAAACCGATTGATGAAGAATATGTTGTAAAGTTTGTAGAACAGCACAATGATTATTTAGAAAATCTAGAGGCTTCTTTTTTCGAAATTACTACTGCAATGGCTTTCACTTATTTCAAGAAAGAGAAAGTGGATGTAGCAGTGATTGAAGTTGGCTTAGGTGGACGCCTCGACTGCACGAACGTTATTCAGCCTGTGTTAAGCATTATTACGAATATTAGCTTCGACCATGTAAAATTGCTTGGGAACACTTTGGAGAAGATTGCTTCTGAAAAAGCTGGTATTATCAAAGAAAATATTCCGGTAGTCATTGGCGAGACCACTCCTGAAACTCGCACGGTATTTATTGAAGAGGCTGAAAAGAAACATGCACCTCTCTTCCTTGCCGAAGAGGAGGAACTTCTTGTAGAACATCAATCGCTGGAAGGGTTTTTAAATTCAATTGAAAGTGGGGATTTCTTGGAAAACGAAAGAGGAATTCTTTATCAGGCGATCTCTCCTTTTACTCCTATGGTAGATCGCATTCTTAATTATGACAATCCTTATATCACACAGCAACTCTCTTTTCCTCCATTATTGAAATTCAGAGGAGAATTAAGTGGTGACTGCCAACTAAAAAACACCAATACGGTTCTTTCAGCACTACGTGTACTAATACAATTGCGTACGTTTCGCTTAACAGAAGAAGCTGTTCAATATGGATTTGCGCATGTCTCTTCACTCACCGGACTAAGAGGTCGCTGGGAGGTTTTAGCTAAAACGCCTCTTACTATCTGTGATACCGGACACAACATCGGAGGAATTGAATATATTTCAGAACAACTGCAACGTGAATTTACAATGTTGCAAAAGAGAGGCAAAGAATCGACACTGCGCATCGTACTAGGTATGGTAAACGACAAAGATATACGCGGTGTACTTAGTTTACTTCCCAAAAACGCAACTTATTATTTTGCACAAGCACAAATAGAACGTGCACTCCCTTCTACTGAACTACAGAAGTTAGCGTATGAAGTTGGGCTCGTTACTGAAGAAAATTCTTCGGTATATCAAAATGTGCCGGAAGCTTATCAAGCGGCCTATAAAGAAGCTACCCCCAATGATTTAATTTTCATCGGAGGTAGTACATTCATTGTAGCTGACCTTTTAACGGATTGGCCCAAATAACATTTGCCGTGAATTAGCCTTTTACAGCAATTGTCTCTATTTCGACCAAAGCTCCTTTAGGAATTTCACGTACTGCAACAGCACTACGAGCAGGACATTCCCCTGTGAAGAAGGTAGCATAAACTTCATTCATTGGTGCAAAAAGAGACATATCCGCAAGAAAAACAGTTGTTTTTACCACATTATCCATGGTAAGTCCGGCTGCTGCAAGAACGTTCTGTACATTCGTTAATGATTGACGCGTTTGTGCCTCAATGCCTTCAGGCATTGTACCTGTAGCAGGATCAAGAGGTATTTGTCCAGAGGTAAACACCATATTTCCTACTTCAATAGCTTGGCTATAAGGGCCGATTGCTCCGGGAGCTGCAGAGGTTGCAATTACTTTTTTCATTTCTATTTTTTTTAAATGTGTAAAATTTATTATTGTTATTTTCCTTCAAAGAGGTTGCTAAAAATCACGAACAAGACAATAAAAGTAATAGCCACATAGAGCCAATCTCGTTCAATGACAAATCCGAAAAGTGAAAGAGCTACTCGCATTATTGGAGTTAGAATCAGTAAACAAACTGCAAATTGTATAATTTCAAGAGGCTTAAAAGATAGTACTCCATGAAATATTTCTACAATAGAGGTATAAGAAGCTGCTCCAAGTTGAGGAGAGAACTTTGTATAATCGGGCATTGTATCACCACCATGCGCTATTAGATAAAAAGAACCTCCAATTATGGCAACAAGTGAAGCCGTAAAAACACCGATACGAAGGGTTTGACCTAAAAATTGTTGAAAGTTAAATGTTTTCATTTCTTTTAAAATTTACCCGCAATTCCATTATAAATAATATTTATTGCTACTAGAAGAATTGCTATTGCAAAGATACGTCGTAACAATTTTACCTGCATTCGCTTCAACAGCTTGGCTCCGGTAACAGCTCCACCTAACACGCCGATTATTATAGGGAAAGCAATGCCCGGTTGAATATATCCTCTCTGCAAATAAACTACGGCAGAAGCACAAGCGGTTACGCCAATCATAAAGTTAGAAGTCGTAGTACTTACTTTAAAGGGCACTTTCATTGCAGAGTCCATTGCCAGAACCTTCAATACGCCACTACCAATACCCAATAAGCCTGACAACACTCCTGCTACAATCATAATGAAGAAGCCCGATATT
>Ga0302170_10001034_pt1 | contig 10917 bp, 8 predicted proteins | sample I_Fen_N2_1_FD_193492 | JGI IMG/M metagenome (GOLD analysis project Ga0302170, IMG submission 193492) | Peat permafrost microbial communities from Stordalen Mire near Abisko, Sweden - I_Fen_N2_1 | ecosystem: Environmental > Terrestrial > Soil > Wetlands > Permafrost | place: Sweden: Abisko...
TATCTTTTTCCGTAACTTCAATATCTTTTTTTATCCTGCACTCGTTGAAATATTTAAATTTCCATATTGCATTTATTGAATCGGCTAAGTCGCTTATCTTTCTATTTTCAGTTGGTGTCCCAATAGTTCCTTTGACAATAATGAAACTATGAATTAAAGCATCGTTAAAAGGACCTTCAACTGTTGTTGTTTTATAAAGCTTATTACCATTCTTGCTACCAAATTTTAAAACCTTCTCTTTTGTTGTATTGTTGAAAATTAACTTATTGTTTTCATAAACTTTTAGAGGTAAATTCTTATTATATGGCATTTTCTCTAAATCCAATTCAAAAGAATTGACATTCTTTGATATAATATTTACCTTGTTTACTGGATTTACATTTATTTCAACTTTGGCTATACCACAGGCTTTATCAGTAATTTTAAACCAATAAGCAGTATTGTATTTTAATTGATTTGTTGAAAAGCTAATATTTCTAGGCTGTGAGTTTAATTTATACTTTGTAATAAATGAAGCAACGGAATCTGAATGTTGTTCAAAGTAATACAAATCCAGTATCTTGTCAGTTCTAAAGTATTGAATATTATGCATATTATAACTTTTTGCCTTTTCTACAAATTCATCACTACTTGTTACAGGACTGTGAATATCGACACTGCTATGAAGAATGTATGTTGGAATATTTTTAATGTTTTCAATATGATTAAATGGCTCATTTTCTACAAGTAATTCATCATTTGATGAAACTGTTTTAAACATAGGAGAAACTAACCCTATTGCAGCAAACAAGCCTGGATATCGTGTAGCTAATTTCAATGCTTTACATCCTCCTGAACATGATCCAGTCAAATAAACCCGGGTCGTATCAATATTGTAATTTTCTTTAATAGCTTTTAAACTTTCAAAAAAATCGGTTTCAAAAATAGAATTAAAATTGGGCTTATCTACTTCCCTGCCCAATGGTCTTATAACACAAACATTATATTTATCTGCCAAGCGTTGAAAGTTGTCGGTTACAGCTTGATTAGCCATTTTGACACATTCTAAATATGGTCGGTGTGTATCTTCTATAAAGGGCATAAATATCATTAATGGATATTTATTAGATTTATCATAATTCATTGGTACATTTACTAAATAATACTGTACTTGGTTATCAATATTTGAAATAAATGTTCCGATATGAAAACCAGGTACATTTTTAATAGGGTTTTCTTTTTTCTCAATTTTTCCTAAAATATTATCCAGATTAATATAAACACTAATAATTTTTGTTTGCCAAAGTTGTCGCTCCGAGAAACTTTTGGGAACATTTTGAGGTTTTATTAAGTGTTTATATCTAAATGTATATGCATCAATACTATTCTTTACGCTACTACTAAGTTGCATAGCAGATAATTTTGAGATAATAGTATTTATGCTTTTAATAATACTCCCTTTGTAAAAATTTTGTCTTTGCGTTATATTATTCATATCAAGACAAATTGTATATAATCCATTCTTAAATGAAGAAATATCAAGTTCTCTTTTTATAGAATCTTGGTAACAAATTTGAGATTTATTGTCATAAATACGTATAAATCTTTTTTGTTCTGAAATTGTTTTTACCAGTTCTACTGTGTGAGTGGAATCAACGATGCTTTTATTTAAAAAGTTATTATTTAAGAGATTATTCCTTGTCCTTTTATATTGTTCCATTCCTTCAGGACTATCATTTTGCAGTTTAGCAATCATCTGCCAACTATACCCTCCATTGTAAACCTTAATTAATAGGAAATTATTCCCCTTTTTAATGTCTAATTCAATATAATTTTCATAATCGTGAACAGACGATGCTTTGTCAATACTAAGTATTTGTTTATGGTTGAGCCATATTTTGGCACCGTCATCACTCGTAAAATCCAATCGTAGTTTCTTTTTTTTATCAGAATAAATTACACAAGCAGCATATATGTTAGCACTTATTGAGGCCACCGGGTAAATACTTAAAGCTTCATTAAAATCAACAATGTGGGTCTTACTATTAAATATACCGTAATAAAGTTTTCTTTCTTGATTAAAAGTAACAGTAGGGTTAGTAATTTCTTTTAATTGTTTAAAATCAATTGAAGATTCAGCCTCTTTAAATGCTGTCAAATTATCATAATTTAGATAATTAACTTTACCATTTGATTGGAAGGGGCCTAACAAATACCAATTTTTAAGAATTATTCCATCAATAGGTATTTCAGAAGCATCAACAATAGCCGCATATGAGCCATCATGTTTTTTACACCCCGTTAGAAAAGTTATAAATAAAAGAATTGAAAACATAAAAAGAAGTCTCAATTTATGAAACAAGCTAATTTTATATGTATTGAAAGTCTTCATTGCTTTAGTTTTTATATCCCCAGAATAAATTAAAAATATTTTCCTCTATAAGTTTCATTACAAATCCTAATGAATGAGTTTAAATAATTTTGAAATCTTAAAACCACTAAATATTGATTCTTCGTGTTCTTTCGACATAATTATAAATACAACTTTACCAATAATATTACCTTTTGGCACAAATCCCCAAAATTGTGAATCTTCTGAACCATAAAAATTATCACCTTTCATAAAGTAATAGTTGTTTTTAAAGGTAATATCTATTTCAAAAATTCCATAAAAAAACTGAATCGTTTCTTATTTTTGTTTTATAACATTCGTAAAGCAATACATCTTTATAATGATGGTTATTAGCTGCAGTAAATTATTTCACAAATATAATTATTATATAGATGCATAAGTCATTATGTACAGAATAGATTAGCGAGCGTTATATTTTCATGATTTAACGTGCAGAAATTTGCTTTAAGTGATTTGCCAAACTTCTTAATTGCCGAGTAGATATACACAAAATATCCCCTTTAATTTGGATTTGACGAGATAATTTATTGATGTTTTCAATGTGCGATAAATTCGCAATTGTATTCCTGTTGATTCGAAAAAATAATGTATCTGGCAATGAAGATTCAAAGAAACTTAGTGTCTTGCTAGAAATACATTTAGTTCCATCTACTAAATGGATTTCTGAACTAAAGGAGTCTACTGTAATGCAAGTAATTTTCTCAATCTCAATTAAATCTATTTTCGTTTCTGAATCAAGGATTAATTTTTTTTGTAACATACGCTGTTTAGTTTTTTCATTTCGGTTTAATGCAATATGATAGTCAGCTAACTAATAATTCTTACAAATTTATCTTAAAGACGTGGCATGTATTTTTTATAAATAAGATAAAAACTAAATATGTTTGTGGCGTCTATTCAACAATATAAATACATGAACAATAATAAATAGAATAGTGTACTCCCTTATTAGTACAAGTGTTCATATAAGTGACTTCCTAGCTTTATTTCTGCTCTTTATTTTGATTTAGTTAGAAAATCTCTTTAGAGAAGTTGATTCAGTTGCACATATTTTTGTAGAACTGGACATAAATAAGGAAGTGTTTTTTCAGACTAAATCATCCTATTTAGGTTGCAAATATACAAACAACAATTAACTTTGTAGTATGTCCACTGTAAATATTTTAGAAAGTAAAACAAGTATAAGCCTGTCATTTCCCCTCGTTACTTAAAAACGACTGATTCATTCATCGACTAACATGATATTCTTTTTAAGGCTAACGTTTATTCTCAATTATTCCTAATTGTTTTTCAACGCATTGCGCAAGATAAACTGGAGCACAAAATTTATGTGTAAAAAAAGCAATATATATAATTGAGATAATGCCTATAACAAAATAAGCGTTAACAGGCAATTTAGTTGTTTCTTGAGAAAATATACTTAGACATATAAGCAAAAAACTTAATGTTGCAAGTATTATGGATATTATTGCTAATCTTCTTGCACCCCATATATATCCTGGTTTGATATATATTGAGATTGTGTCATCATTATATTTAAAATATTTACTCGCCATTTTTAGTTGATACAAGGAAAATTTAACATCGAGTTTCGAGCGAAGTTCTTTGATCAAAATTTGCTGATCATCAGAAGCATCAATTCCTGTGTATTCGTAAAATAAGTTTCGTCTCTGTTCTTTTTTATAAAATTCTTTTAAAGGGTCTGTTAGGAAGTTACATGACTCAACATTTAGTTTAACAAAATCAGTTATTTTGTTTTTTGTACTTTGGTAAGAATAAAATTCATATAGAGCTAACAGAGTACCTCCCATCGTTGTTATTAAGTTGAATGATTGATTGATTTCAGTTATAGTTACCATTGTTTCGTTTAATTAAATGTGAAATGTATCTTTAATCTATATTACTTTTATATCCAGTATGTACGTCAAAGTTGCCCACTTCGATGCGTAAAAAGTAAACTTACAACTTTACCTCGTATTTCAATTATGAGATAAAGCCCTTGACTTTCTTGATATGTCTTTATTTGAAAATGTATGACTTCACTCCAGCAGTGTCAGATGTAATAAGTTCTATTTCTCTTTGCATTTAACCGACACGCAATTTCCGTAGGCATATTATTCTTTCTTTCAAATATTGTGAACCAGCCTACCTAAATCTTTAGTCGTATTTTTATGGATTGATAAGATGATTTGAAGTTCTCTTGAGAGTCTAATATTTCATATTCTTATTTTACGAAACAACAGACCTTAACGTATCATTGTGCGAATATATTAATATGCAACGACATAAACAAACGTATTAATCAAATCAATCTGCTTTTACAACTTAAAATACTTCATTTAATGTTGATAATTTTTGTTATTTATTTTGACATATCCCCGAATGATAAAATAATATAAAAATCGTCATAAACACCCTAATCGCTCTTTGTTAAGTTTATTTATCTCTTACACAATACTTTTCTTATATAAATCCAATTTTCGCATTAACGTATCGTATTTCTATATAAAAGCATCATGTCATCTATTCATTTCCTGCTGTAATAGTAAATGCTACAATCATTTATGTTCTTTCATTTTCCGTTATTTACTCCTAATCACATAAAATTTAACGTTATTTAAGATTAAATACATAAATCCGGTTTAGTTCTTAGTTCACAAAGTAAAGTATTTTATGATTATTGTACAATATTGATATTGAAACAAAATTGAATCAAATACTCTTCTAAGTTGGGATATATAGTTAATATGCACTAAAAGTTCTAAATTATAAAAGTCTAGGTTGAAAATTTTTTCCGTTACATATTATACGGTTTGCATCTACTTGGTGAGGTTTCATTTCAACCAGTATCAAAAAAAACACTGCCTATCTAACTTGATAAGCAGTGAATTTCAACAGAACCGGCAGTAGCATATTGTTTAGATTTTAAACCCTCTATTTTCTCCTTGTTTCTGTTTTGGATTGATCCCTAAATCCTTTTGAAACTCTTCATATTTCTTTTTGAACCATTCAGTTATTTCTAAGTTATCGACAAACAATCGAAGTCGATTAGGCTCAGCACTGTCTTTTTCTATTTTAGCGATAGAGTGATTAGTTTCAAATTCACGATGATGTTCTGCAGAAAAGAGTTTTCCCTTAAAACCGACTGGATTCATAGTAAGTATCTTTTGGGTCAGTTCATCAGAAAAACCAACAACTTTCCACAGTTTTTCTGTATTGAACAAATCTCTAATACAGGGAGACAAGTTGTATATCTTTCTATGTTCTTCCACGGAGTTTGTCTATAGACTTTTCGTATTTCTTTTTTGTGGTGAATTGTACTTGTTTAGCTTTTCTTACATCGCTATTAATATCTCAACGTTATACCTTGCTCGACTTGTTAAAATAACAAAGCCTTCCCTCCATTAGTTATGCAGTAAATGAATGCATACCAAATCTATTTCATATGCTTGCGGGAGGTTTAAAATAGCTTTGCTGTGGATTAGAGCTTTGTTTGTAAGTATTTTCTCTTTGTTTATGTTCTGTCTATTAAACCCTCCTCAGCACCGCACGGCATAAGTAGCCTCCTCTTTCATACTCGCATGTTCGTTCTTTCTGTCGCTACACATGCCACTTTCCAACGCACATAAAATGGTACGCTTCCATTGATTGCGAAGAATAGCCATATTAAGATTAAAGGCAGAGCGGAAAGTAATTACACCTAACCGGTGTATTAATTAGGGAATCTCTAATTCGTGAATAATGCCCCGAAAACCACTTATGACTTTTATGCGTGTTTATCTTTTGGTAGTAGCATAAAATTCACAACAGGTTTTCCTGTTTTGGGACATCGGACACAACCCATTTTTTCTTCGCCTGACACTTCGAGTCCCGGTATCCACTCGAAAAAAATGCGTTGTGATAGAGTTTGGTAACATTGAAAAGTAAGAATAAGTTTTCGGGACTAATTCTTACTTTTTTTATGATATGAATAAAGGAAAACTTATTTCCTGCTTTCCAACATTTAAAGATAGTTCCAATTTAAGTTTTAAGTTGAACCTGAAATAGATGCCCCAAAACAATATGCCAGTTTTTAAAGACCTAACTTCTTGACACAAAAAACATGCATACCATTTTGGATAGGGACAGCGGATAAACTCCATTCAGCGTTTAAATTATTTGCTACCGCCAGAATAAAATAATTTCCCGCTAAATAAAGTTATAGATTTTGGCACTTCGTGAAATAGAATAAATGTTTACACTTCGTGTCAGAGAAAAGGAGGTGTTTACTGTTTTGTGTATAATTGGCCTAAACAGAAAAACTGTGTTGACGAGTATGTTGACTTAATTTTATGTCAGCCAGATTTAATAATTTGTTTTGGTGATATTTTATTTCGATTTGCTGCATGACTGACACTATTTATTGTTGGCTTGTTGAAAATATTGATTGATGATGTGTTGAACTGTTGAGTTGCTGACAATACTTTTTGATACTCAGTTTATCATTCATTCAACTCTTCATCTGTTCAATCACCCAACCGCTAATTCAACTTTTTAATTTTCATTCATCACTCCAGATGAATTGCTGACATATGTATTGAAAATCAATATCGTCGGCAAATGAAAACAATAAATAAACCCCTTCTCAAACTGTCTTAGCATGACACAGTATGTCTCCGTTTGTCCTACATACAGCTATGGCACAATTCAGATACAGAAACTAATTTTGCGTAATCATTTATAAGCTCAATTCGATAAATTTACAAGCACTCAATAACGCTAATAGTATTTGCATTTAGCAAATGGCAAGTTGTATTTTGAGATGCTTGAAATTCTTTCAGCATCTCAAAATGACTTGCCCTTTCAGGGAGAAAAACGCCTCCGAAGTCGGTGTTTTAGAAGACTGATTTATGGAGCAAATAGCTCAAAAGTAAAATTCAAGAGGTATGAACGAAAAAGAGACTAAATTAACATATAAAACTGGAGCTGGTAGGAATCTGAAGAGTGATCCTGCTATATTTCGTCATACCATTAGCCTTAATAAGGAACAAAATGCCGCATTTTTAGACCGCTTTGATGAGTCTGGAATGAAAGTAAAAGCGCATTTTATTACCGCTTGCATCTTCGATAAAGCCATTCGTGTAGTCAAACAGGATAAGGTAGTGATGAATTATTATATGCAATTGACAACTTTTCATTCACAGTTTCGTGCCATTGGGGTCAATTATAATCAGGCAGTGAAGTCTATTAAATTTGCTTTTGAAGAGAAAAAAGCCCTTTACTATCTGGCTAAGCTGGAAAAAGCAACCTTAGAATTGGTTGTGTTGAACCGTCAAATTATAGATTTGACAGATAAACTTGAAGTGAGGATGTATGGTTTTGCAGATACAGAATCAACAAAGAGTGATTTCAATTTGAAATGATAATCAAAAATGGTTGCAAAAATAAGTTCAGGCAGTTCCATTTTTGGAGCATTGGCATATAATCAAACCAAGGTAGATGAGCATCAAGGGGAAGTAATTCTTACCAACCGGATGATAGAACCTCGAGATGGCAATTATAAGGTAGGTATCTGTATGCGTTCGTTTGAACCCTATCTGGCCGCGAATCAAAAAACAGAAAAGCCAATTCTACATATTTCATTGAATCCCGACCCGAAAGATGTATTGACCGATGAGCAGTATTCTGAAATTGCACAAGAGTATATGCAAAAATTGGGTTATGGAGACCAGCCTTATATTGTTTACAAACACGAAGATATTGACCGCCATCACCTTCATATCGTATCGGTTCGGGTGGACGAGAATGGCAAGAAATTGGATCACAATTTTGAATATCGCAAATCAATGGAAATTTGTCGGAAACTGGAGCAGGATTACAACTTGGTAGCATCTGATAAGAAAGATCAGCAAGGTGAACTTTCCATCAAACGGATACAATACGGTGAGGGAAATCTGAAAGCACGTATAGCCAATGTCATTCGTCCTTTAGTGAAATCATATCAATTTCAGAGCTTAGGAGAATACAAGGCTATATTATCCCTTTACAACATTATTGTCGAAGAGATTAAAGGTGGAGTAGAGGGCAAACAATATAACGGGTTGGTTTATTCAGCTATCGATAATCACGGAGAACGCATAGGTAAACCTTTCAAATCATCTCTTTTTGGGAAATCGGTTGGTTATGAAACTTTGCAACAACAGATGTTTCAATCAGCTGAAATCATAAAAGAGAAACAATTGAAAGGAAGAACTAAAACAATAGTGACCAAAGCGATGCAATTACATTTAAGTCGAGCTGATTTTGAAAAATGTCTTGCTGCCAACCGTATGAATGTAGTGTTTAGGCAAAATGATGCAGGACGTATCTATGGAGTAACATTCATAGACCAACAAAATAAATGTGTGCTCAATGGTTCACGTTTGGGCAAAGAGTTCTCTGCAAACGTATTTAATGAGCTTTTCCCATTCTCTAAGGAGGATAAGGATATGGGATTGCAACAACAGTCCAGCAATAATATTGGATACGCTGACGAGCCTGATTTCAGGTCTCAACTTGATGCAGATAACTCAGATGCATCTCTCAACCTTTTCAGCTTGGAGACTAATAATGGTACAGATTCGGAAGAAGAAGCTTTTATCCACAGAATGAGAAAGAAGAAAAGGCGCAAAATGTAAATAACAGTCAATTAGGCGGATTAAGTTTAACGAACTCTATCAAGCTCAAACGTTCCAACAAAATAGAGACAGGAAAATACTTATAGTATTTTTCCTGTCTCTAAAATTACGAGCTAAAATAATATTGACATAATCTGAAATAAATTTGTTGTTCTATATTCTGAACATTTTCTCTATCCCTTGTAATTTTCCGGCTAATGCCTGCATATCATTACTGATTTTACTGTCGGTTATACGAGCATAGATTTGTGTTGTAGTAATATTGGTATGACCAAGCATTTTGCTAACTGTCTCTATTGGAACGCCCTTTGCCAAAGTAACGGTTGTGGCAAAAGTGTGTCTCGCCAGATGAAATGTTATTTCTTTATCTATTTCACAGACATCACCTATCTCCTTAAGATAAGCATTCATTTTTTGATTGCTTAGAATTGGAAGTAATTTGTTGTCAATTGCTTTACCCTTGTATTTTTCCAAAATCATTTTAGGAACATCCAAAAGGAGAATATTTGATTGCACATTGGTCTTTTGCCTCTTTGTCATTATCCATAGTTTTCCATCAAAAGAAGTTCGAATTTCTTTATCTGTTAGATTTTTAACATCTATATAGGCAAGTCCTGTAAAACACGAAAAAACGAAAATGTCTCGAACCAATTCTAGTCGCTTTATTGTGAACTGCTTTTTCAATAACTTTTCAATATCTTCTTGAGTAAGGTAACCTCTATCTACTTTAGTCATGTGAATTTTGTAGTTAGCAAAGGGATCACCAGCAATCATTCCGTTATTACGAGCTATAATAATGATACGTTTGAGAAATTGCATAAATTTAGCTGTAGTATTGGCATTACAACCTACTGTAGTCATTAAATAAATCTCGAAATCACAGAGGAACATATTTTTGATTTCTTTGAGTGAGATATCCGTTATATTGTATTTGAGTTGCATAAACTTTTGTAAATGCTTACGTGTGACTTCATATTTTCGATATGTAGTCTGGGATTTTGAAATGCCTACTAGTTTTAGGATATCTTCATTGTGTTTTTGGAAAAGAGACAAAAGTGTTTCATGAGTTTCGCTGATCCCCAAAAAATCATTTTTCACCTTCTCTGATGTCACATAATTGTCTTTTTGTTGAAGTTCGTGGTAAATGCGGTAAAGTGAAGCTTTTATTTCATTTAATTGAGCATTGTATTGCTTGCAATCAGACGAATTGCCGATAACCTTACCCAATTTTACACTCCAGTTGTTTGGCAGAACTTCCAATTTGACATTAAATTGAGCGATGTGTCCATCGACTGTAACCCTTGCAATAATGGGCATTTTGCCATCTTTTCTAATAGCATTCCTTTTCAAGTAAAAAAGGACCTTAAATGTACTTTTCATAATTTCATTTTTTAATCGTTACAAAATTAGTTTATTGATTGAAAATGAAATAATTGCAGAACTGCCAATAGGTGTCAAACGTATGCCAAGACTAGACTTTTTGTGACCTTTTTTTGAAATCTGAAATAGGTCACGAAATAGTCACAAAAAAGTGGCTGTTTATGACTAATTCGTGTCTTAGGTTACAACTTAAATACAAGGTAGGAAGATGAAAAAACCCTACAAAACGTTGATTTTGTAGGGTTTGTCTTTTCGGTATTGCTTTTTGGCTTTACCTATTGTGGGCGTTGAGGGATTCGAACCCCCGACCCTCTGCTTGTAAGGCAGATGCTCTGAACCAGCTGAGCTAAACGCCCGAAATGAATTTGAAGAATGACTAAATACGTGGGCGTTGAGGGATTCGAACCCCCGACCCTCTGCTTGTAAGGCAGATGCTCTGAACCAGCTGAGCTAAACGCCCGAATATGCATTCGGTTTGTAATATGCCTT
>Ga0302170_10001044_pt1 | contig 10873 bp, 7 predicted proteins | sample I_Fen_N2_1_FD_193492 | JGI IMG/M metagenome (GOLD analysis project Ga0302170, IMG submission 193492) | Peat permafrost microbial communities from Stordalen Mire near Abisko, Sweden - I_Fen_N2_1 | ecosystem: Environmental > Terrestrial > Soil > Wetlands > Permafrost | place: Sweden: Abisko...
ATTGACTGTAGGAAAAATATGCGTGTCGGATATCTTTGATGTGAACAGATATAGCCATGATCCGAGAACTCAATTTATGAGTTGGGGATTGATGAACAATGGAGCTTGGGATTTTGCTGCCAACACTAAAGGATATACTCCAAGCTTCGTTGTTGAATGGGTCACTCCACAGAATGAATTACGCTATGGTTTCTCATTGCTCCCTAAAACTCCCAATGGAATGAAGATGGATTGGAAGATAAACAACGCCGGTTCACACACTCTTGAATACACACACAATTACTTTATAAAGGGGCGAAAGGGTGCTATAAGACTCGTGTCATTCCTTAATAAAGCAAATATGGGTAATTACAGGCAGAGTTTAGCATTGAACCCTACTTCTCCCAATATAACCTCAACAGAAAAGGAAGGAAGAACAAAATATGGATTCGGCGTGAATGCTGAGCAAGAAATAAATGACTTCATGGGTATGTTCTTTAGGGCAAGCTGGAATGATGGGCACAATGAGACATGGGCTTTCACGGAAATAGACCGTTCAATAAGTGCAGGACTATCAGCAAGCGGAAGCAAATGGAATAGAAAAAATGATAATGTAGGTTTGGCGTATGTGGTTTCCGGTTTATCTACTCCACATCGTAACTACCTTGAGGCGGGAGGAAAAGGATTTGAGCTTGGAGATGGAGCACTGAACTACGGGTTGGAAAATCTTGCTGAACTCTACTATTCGATGGAACTAAAAAATAACTTATATGTAACCGGGACTTACCAATTTATCGTAAATCCGGGATATAACAAAGACCGTGGTCCGGTGAATGTGCTAAGCATAAGAATTCATGCTGAATTCTAAATACAAAAGATCCAAAAGTGGATATTATCAAAGCTATATCCACTTTTTTTATAGATCGACGAAAAAAGTGCATAAAATAATGTGCGCATTTAAAAATAATATCCTATCTTCGCGTTGCTTTTCAAAAGGCAATATTATGAAATATTGGAGAGATGGCAGAGTGGTCGATTGCGACGGTCTTGAAAACCGCTGTACTGCAAGGTACCTGGGGTTCGAATCCCTATCTCTCCGCTGAAAGTCAATGGAAAATTGACGAAAAAGTCCCGTAAAAAAAGGTTTTACGGGACTTTTATTTATTGTAATTTAGTCACTAAAAGTCAACCTCTAATAAATAACCATTTGTTTTTAGCCAGTCTTTTGCTTTTTGATAATCCGGAACTTTTATTGAAAGTATGTTCCAGAATGTTGGTGTATGATTGCTTTCAATTAAATGAATGAGTTAATGAACCTATCTCCACGCTGTTCGGAATAACGCAGGAGTTGGTCAATCGTTTCCGGCATGGGTTCTTTGACTTTTGAAGACTTAGCTTCAATAACAACCAAAGGCAATTCATTAACAAAATCCGTCAGAAACGGATTGATTCATTTCAAAGATTCTTTTAGCTTTTACAACAACACAACCTCAGAAAATGAATTACGAAAACTCTGCTCAGGTGATTGTTGCATACTTAGCCCGATAACCTGATTCAGATTTTGATTCCAACCTAATCCGCGAAGTTATTCCATAAACGGAAGTTCAACGCTGCTATATTCGTCTAATTTCAGCGTTTTCCCGAGTTCACCTCTGTCTCTTATGTCGTTGTTGAGTATCATCTTTACCTATTGAATATTTTTCTAATTATTTCGTCAATCTCTTTAACCGATATTGCCCCCCTAATACTACCATCTTCAACGTTGAAGGCTTTATCTTCAGTAATTATCAATGTGCCATTTTTCCCTCCACCTTGTTCGAAGAGTAAAATATTATTGTCAATGTACCATTGATATTTTTCATCCCAACGTTGTTTGTATTCTGAATCGAATAACATTCCACAATGCTCCCAGTAATAAACTTTACCTGAATCTTCGTTTTCAATCGTAAAATCAGGAAGTTTTTCTACCTCCTTGCAAATAAGTTTCTTTTCATAAAGTGGATTCAGCTTTTTGTCTATTAGCCTTTGATATATGAGTAGTTCGCTTTTTGAGCGAAGCATTTTTCCATCACTGGCTTGGTGTATCAAATTTTTCTCTAAATAATGACCATCAACCTCAACTAATTCGGGCTTTTCAAAGAGGTTTGTAATTCGCCTTAATGTATCAGACTTTAAAGGAGAAGCCAATTCTTTAATATCAAAAACATTTCCCTGAAATAAAATGATAACTTTTTCTTTTTGACGTGTTAATGCTGTATAAAGCATTTCTCTCGACAATAAAAAGCAGGGATTAGGTACAACAAAAAACACTTTACCAAACTCACTTCCCTGAGATTTATGTACAGTAAGTGCATAGGCAAGCTCCAATGGGACATCGCCTTCCTCTTTAAATTCGCTGGCTGTAAAAGTATATGTGTACTCTTTTTGAGAAGTAAATTCTATTTCAACAAATTGAGGCTGTCCTTTATATTTGGCTTTTTTTCTCTTATACTGCCCTGTAACAATACCAATTTCGCCATTGGCCAAATATGCTAAAGCATCAGCTTTTGGTTTAACGTAATCACAATTGTGATTTCTAAGATTTAACACCTTGTCGCCATAGACAATTTGCTCTAATCCAACAGGCTTTGGCAAATTTCTTTCTTTATATTCAATCAATTTGCCGTCTTTATAAAAGCTTTTTTTAGTTCCATTTATTGCATACTCCACTTTTGCTGAACGAAATAGCTTATGTATTTTTCTATTAATTGCTTTGACACCAAACACTTTTTCTCTGATTGGTGAAAGTATTTGCCAAGCTTCAACTTTCTTTACAGAAGGTTGAATCCCAAAATAATTTGCATCAAGACTATCATTGAAATAAATTCCATCATTCGAACCAAGAGATTGATTAAAAGCCTGAACATTTCCTACAGAACCTAATTCGAGTTCATCGACGAGCACTTTTTCAAATAGTGTATCAAAATCTGCCTCAGTTTGCCAATGTTCTACACGTAAATATTTTGAATTGGGTTGAGTTAAGATTTGATTGATAATACAATCCGCCCCTGGCTCTAAAGACTCACCACTAAACCATTCAGCTAATTGTAAATCCTCTCTTTTTGAACCGCCCTGCCTTCTTTTTATTGTCAGTTCTGCATATCCTTTACCTACCCTTGGGAACGAGGTCTCTATGCCTTCGGGCTTAAGGTGCTGAATTATATCCACAAAGGGTCTTCCTGCTCCGATAGGTGGAAGCTGACGGTGGTCGCCAACTAATATAAACCGCTTAACGCCTTTGATACATTCTAATGTAGTAGCAAGCATTTCCTCAGTAAGCATTGACGCTTCATCCAAAATTACGGTATCGTATTTTTCTTCACAATATCTGTTGGAAAAAACATATTGTTGAATTTCAACATTGTATCTGCCATAAGCCGATAAAAACTGAGCCACTGTTTTTGCGGTTACCTGTATGTTTTTGGCTACTTCTTCCATTCTCACTCTTGCCTTACCTGTTGGAGCTAATAAAAGTACTCCATTATTTTCGACTTCCTTCTGACTTGCCAAAATGGTCAGAAGCGTGGTTTTGCCAGTTCCGGCGGGACCGATTAATACAGAGAACCGACTTTCGGCAATCTCTTTTAATGAGGTAGCTTTTTCCTCCCTTGCTTTTTGTTCCTGTCCGTCAAGTGTACCTTTTGTGAACTCTTTCAAAAATTTATCCAATAATAATTTCCAATCTGCATTTAAGTCCAGTTTCTTGCCGTTGACCCTATCAGTAATTTTCTGATTAATTATTTCTTTTGCCGTAGCCAATCTTGATAACTGATAAGCAACCTCGTCATTTTTCATTTTGACTAAAGCTATACTGCCTTCAAAACATTCTTCAGCTAATTCAAAATAATCACTATTAATCGAGCATGATGGTTTTATGGATAGATTACGAATTTGCTTAATTATTTCTTTCCGCGGCAACAAGGTATGACCAGCCAGCGCAGCCCACTCCAATTGCTGAAGAGTTAAAGCTCTTACTCTGTGAACTTCAAAAGGATCATCAAATACTAAGCAGCCTGGCAGCAAATTATCCGTATTATTCTTTATATACAAACCTAAATCTATGGTGCTTAAAGCAACCGGTATTAAAGTAAAGCGTAAATCTTCGAATATTAAATAAGGATTTTCGAGGTATTCCTTATCCGTTCTGCTGATACCCTGTTTTTCTCTTTCTTCTTCAATATAAAGGGCTTGAGTTTGCTCTATACTTAAATCGAATCTGCTTAGCAAATACAATAAATTGATTCGCGTTTTATCAGATTTCCCATTTAAGCGTTGATAGAGTTTTTTTGTATTATAGGGTATCAGGGAATTAACCTCATTAGAGAGTATGCCTTTGGGATTTTCTAATGCCTTTTCAAACAAAGCCCAAGGATTCTCGTTTTCATCTTTCAGTTGATTAATAATTTCAGCAGCGACAAAATGGCCTTTCTCTATTCCAAACGCGCAAAGAGCTGAACCCATACCTGGATATACTCCCCTCAGTTTTTCTAACTGCGCTATTTCATTATGAATCCATTGAACGTGTTGTTGGTGATTATCTCCAATACCTAATGCTTCTGCTTTTTCTAATGACTTTATGCATTCCAACAATACCCTGATAGCACTATCGTTACTTACATGCTCAGTGCCGTAGGAAAACTCAAACCGTTTATCGTTGGGAACTACAACAGCCAACTCTGCAATGTCAAAACTGGGATTTTCAACCTGATATTTGATTGCTTCGTGATAAGGCAACAAGAATCCGTCTTTGCCATTCGGACGAACAGAGTGTAGCACCATGTGTTCCCAGTAGGCTGCTCCAAATCGACTATTACTGCCCTCATATGCTTCGGAGGGAATTATTTTTTTTATTTTTCCAACACCCGCCAAAACTCTACCGGATTCTTCTACAAAGGGGACTTGTTTGGCATAGAAAAAAATCAATGAAGTTTCTTCCTGCAAATGTTCAAAAAAACAATTGAGTAAGGCTTTTTGGTTGTTGATTTCCTGAACCCAGTTACTACTACCATTATCAGACCAATCGAGTGAAGGCTCACGTGCTTCATCATAGTTTAAATCGTACAAATAAGCCTTTTCTTTTGCACTTTCGTTTAACATCCAATTGAAAGGAACTGCGGCAGCTGAAAAAGCAGGGAAAGTAATGCGTGTATCTCTTAAATGACCGTGAGTTGTAGGGGAACTTTCAGTATAAGGGTGGTGTAAGGTTTTATTTATAGCGAAAGGAGCCATGAAAGTAACTCTCTCGCCAATACATACTGGGAATTGATTTTCGTCTAAATCGTTTAGCGATTTACCGGCACACTTGTTTTCAAGTTCATCATTTCGATTGAGCGCACAATTTTTCAGTACTAAGCAAGCCCCATTAGCATTGGGGTTCTTACACACCGTGCCATCCCATGCATTATCGTGCCAGGGAACTCGAACGGATAAATGTTTTAACATATAACGGGGATTGTGTCTCATATTTTGGTACAGTTAGTTTTTGGCAGACATAGTCTGATTAATTAAATTTTGGTTTTGACCCGATTGCTGGTTTTTTGTATTTAGGTGCGTCGTAAATATCTCTAAGTAATTCTTCTAAATTGACATCAAAATCCTCGTCTTTCCGCATGTTAATATATTTTCTTCCACCCAATGCAGTTGGTATTGAATCTGCATCAACTCCATTGCGAACAAGAGGAATGAATTTTGAAGTATTAACCCCATTCCCAAATATCTCAGCTGTTATAATCGAATATTCATACCCAACACCACCTTCCAATTTGTCAGTTTTCTTTTTGTAATTTGGTGTCATAACACAAATAACTCGCTGCGATTTAGAAATAGATTGCTCCATAAAGTTGGGTAGTAAATTCCCAAAATTTCCCAAATCCCATTTATCTAATATGACATTAACACCATTCTCCATCAGTTTTGTGGCTAAGTTTAATACCCAATCAACATGCTCCAGTGAATCCCATGAATAAGAGATAAATACCGTAGGTGTTTCATAGTTCACCGCCGCAGGGATTACCGGAGCTACTTTTTTAACCTTTTCAACAAAAGGAATCGGAGCTGCTGGTATCGGAGCTGAATTATCAAAAAAAGAAAAATCTATTTCGTCTTTTTCAGTTGCTATTTGCTTAGACTCTTCTTCTATTGACAACTGAACAGCGACGTATAGTTCAAAACGTTTCTCAGGATCTAAATGATCTATTAGGTCTTTGTAATAAATAGACCTGCTTGTTGATAAGTCCTTTTTTCTTCTTAGTTTGATATATTCAGAATATGTAGGTGGAATATCATCACATAAATCAAACACAAATTTATAAAAATCAGAACCACCGATATAATGAATTGCCCCTTCTTCTGGTCCAATTATTCTCCACAACCTATTGTAGGCTTTATCCCAATCTGTTTTTTCTACTTCTGGTATCATCCACGGTTTTTGGGTGATTAGCTCAACGTTCTCATCGTCATAAATATAATCATATCCTTTCTGTGTGAGGCGAATTGATTCTAACTCATCTTTTTCGTATGTGAAATAATCCAAAGCCTTCAACCCAATAAATACTTTATCGAATAGCTCTTGTTCTTTGGGATTTAGCTTATCAATGAGACCAAATCTAATCGTTCGAATTGGAACAACATGGTTTACCTTGCTATTTGTCTGCCTGAACTTATCAAAGATAAGCTCTGCTATTTCTCTTTCGTTTTTCATATCTTATTTTCCAAATAATTTATAAGTTTCCTAATGCCTCGTTGAATACTAAAACCGTCAAAATAGTCCTTTTTGAATTTTGCTTTCGATTCTTCATTTGTTGCAATCAAATATTTAATTGTGGATAGAGAAAACGAAATTCCTTCCTTCTCCAAATCTCAACGAGCCATATCTATTGTCGCTATCAATTCCAGTTGATCAACTTTTGTAAACTTGAATTGAGTTAGAAGCCAATCGATATCCGATAGCATTTTCCATTTTTCTATATGCTAATGCTTTTTCTATGTTTTCTCCTTTGCTAAAAGCCGTTCCAACATTATTGGTTTTAGTAGTTATGTATTTATTGGCTTTAGGAATGGGTTCACCACCTCTGTAACGCATTTCATCAGCATAAGGACCCGCTGCCTTTTTTTTGAAACAGGCAACACTTGCCTCCTGGTGACGGCGAACTAAATACAATAGCTTTTGAATTTTCTTTCTGCCCAAAGTGTATTATCGGAATGCTTCGGCAACTACAGTTAAATCGTTGGTTACATCAAACAAAGAGGCAATATCAAAAAGCTGCTTTATGATTTCCATAGAACAATCTTTTTCGCCTTTGAAATAAGGAATGCCTGTAGTGTTTGGGACAAAAGCAGTAAGTTTATCGCTCAGCAAATCAGCTTTTCTCTGGACATTAACAATTACAGGTTCACCCTCCAATGTTAAAAGGTGATTCAGTTGTTCAGAAAGAGTTCCGGGTGAGCCAATTTGATCTTCACTCTTCAAATTGGCTATTAATTCTTTACACGTGAACACCTTATGTGCAAATGCGAAATTTAATATGTCGTTCGTTGTAACCATATAATATAACATAATATGATGGCAAATATATCACTAATTTGGCAATAAATAAACTTTATTGCCAAAGTAATAATGTATCTTGCAATTAATCGCTTCCATAGAAACAACCCAAAATGAAATAAATGCCATTATATATAGGGAAAAATACAGGGGCATATTTGGTAAAATTAGAGAAGGAATACTCTCTGATTACGAAAAATAAGCCCATGTTCTCTAAACCGGAAAACCCGTTGGAGCCTTGAATGACAACTATCTTTGTTTTTGGTTTCGGTTTATTTTCCTAAACCAGTCATTGATTGAAATGGCAAAGTATGATTTACCCTGGGAATATATTGATAAGGGCTACGAACAATACAGCGATTTGATTCTTGAAGAATATTTCCGAGCTAAAATGGCGGAGGAGGAGAGAATAACTTCAATCGGCAGTTATTGGGATAAAAAAGGAGAAAATCAAATTGATCTGATTGCCCTCAATGACATCGACAAAACGACTATTGTTGCTGAAATAAAACGCAATCCTAAAAAGATCGATTTGAATTTACTCCAAATAAAAGCTAATTCGATAAAGAAAGAGCTTGCGAAATATATAGTTGATTTAAGGGGCCTATCGATGAAATACATGTGATGTCCACCTCAAATTCAAAAAATGCTTGTACCTTTATATGCAGAAAAGCATAGGTCAAAGGTGGACAAATATGGCTCTAAAACTTGTGCCTAATTCATTACCTATAATAAGTTTGTAAAATATAAAGCATTGACTTTAAAATACATGAAAGGAAATGTTCACCGACCTATCTCTCCGCTGAACACTAAAAACAAATAGTGGAAAAGCTTAGACAAATCCCGTAAAATCAAGGTTTTACGGGATTTATTTGCTTCTATTTAACACCTAATATACTGATTTCATGTAGATTTAGTGGTGCTCTTACCCCTTTCATCGTTCAACATTTCACTAAAATCCGCAGAAATATAGAAACTGTTGTAATTTATTGCAAATAATAAGTGTGCAAGAAAATAAAATTGTATCTTGTGAATAAAATGTTCCTGTTATTAATCTCCATCCACTCATAAATAACGATGAGCGTGAAGATTCTAACTTTAAAAACTCTCTCAAACAATCCTGTTACACAATATAAATCAACAAAGATGAATGAATACATTAGTAATGATGCTACCAGAATTCTAATTGCGACAGTTTCCTTTATCGGAGTGCTTGTTATTATATTCTTTATTTACAGAACATTGTTCCGACTTTTCAGGAAAAGAATCGTCAAAACAAAGAGTAAGATCAAAGACTTTGCTCTTGAGCTATTTAGAATTCCCGCTTTATGTATTATCTATTGGATTCTTCTAAATGTTTTCATGAGCGTATTCTTTGAGCAATTTCCCTTTTATGCATATTGGCAACATATCAACACGTTATTGCTTATTTTTTCAATATCTTGGATTTGCATACAATTTATTCGAGCCGGTGAATATTATTTACAATCGCACCTTGATATTAAGAATTCCGACAACCTAAATGCACGTAAAAGACTAACTCAACTAAAAGTATTCAACGGTATAGCAAATTCAATTATCATAGTACTGGCAATTGCGATTAGTCTTTTGTCTTTCAAAGAAGTGAGGACTTTGGGATTAAGTTTGCTTACCTCTGCCGGAATTCTCGGGATTATTATTGGTTTTGCAGCTCAGAAGAGTATTGCCATGTTGATTGCCGGAATACAAATTGCCATTACTCAGCCCATCAGACTTGACGATGTAGTTATTGTAGAAGAAGAATGGGGCCGAATTGAAGAAATCACATTGACTTATGTGGTAGTTAAAATATGGGACGAGAGAAGGTTGGTACTTCCCGTAACATGGTTTCTCGAAAAACCGTTTCAAAACTGGACGCGCTCTTCAGCCCAAATTACAGGAACTGTTTTTATATATGTTGATTATAGTTTTCCTGTAGGCAGTCTGCGAGATGCCTTACCTGATATGCTGAAAAAAAACAAGGATTGGGATGGCCGATTTTGGAATGCGCAAGTGACAAAAGTAACTGAGCAATATAAGGAAATCAGATTATTGGTAACAAGTGCCGATGCTTCAAAAAATTGGGATTTAAGAGCTGCAATAAGAGAGGAACTTATTGATTTCATCAATACTAATTACCCTGATACATTTGCAAAAATAAGAATAAAGAAACATATTGATCTTACTTGATTATAACAGAACTCCTGTTGAGTTCTGTTATATCATTTTCTATTTTCATATATTAATTTTAGTCCTTTGCAAATCTAATATCCCTTTTTGACAGATATTGTCATCTCTATTTATATGCAATACTTCAATACCAGTTTTGCACCCTCCAAGTTTCCTCTATAAATAAGTTCACTCGCCCTATTAAAAACAAGAATAACGGGGAATCTGTCAATATTTAATCTTTTTCTAACATCCTTGTCCGGCAACACAAAAACAGGAAAAGTATAACCGTTCTCACGTATCATTTGTCGAGGATCATCTTCATCTTTTGAATACGGAATGTTCATAGAAATGCATTCTAGATCTTTGTTTGATAAATATCTGTTACAAATCTTTTGAAAATTAGGGAACTCTCTGAAACATACTCCACACTGTTCATACCAACAGTCTACTACCAAAATTTTTCCTCTAAACTGATATAACGATACATCTTCCCCCTTATTGTTTTTCATTGTGAAGTCAGTTACGGGGGTAGATGTGATGAGTCCAGAGAGAGTGTGATAATTAATTATGTTACTTGTTATAAAAATACTTGTGGCTCCTATGCAATAGACGGCAATAATGTAGATGACTGCATACTTTATTGAGCCTTTCCTTCGATAGTATTCATAACCACCGATAATACCTAATAGATGAACAATAAAATCCGGTAAAGACCAAAGGGTACCATTTAGATCGATTATTCTGATCGGAACTTGAAGAATAGCTATTCCTAAAAGCACCGCCCAAAGAATATATTTTGGGCATATCTCCTGCCCATAATGTTTACAAACATAATTTGTAAAAATAAAATACCCAACAAGTCCGCCAATTGATGAAAAGAAGGTGGCATTAACTCCAAGATCAATAGCCCTTAAGGGCGTTATGATTAGCGTAACCAAAATGCTTCCAAAAAAAATGGCAAGCAATTTTCTGATTTCATTTTTATGTTTCATAAATTAAATTTAAAAATCTAGTTTGCAAGCGCCATCACATTTCTGTAATAACATATAAGCATTTAATTAATCTTCTTTAGATGAGCTCAGTGTAATATTTCGTTGAAGAAATATATTACAAAAATAGCTA
>Ga0302170_10001059_pt1 | contig 10805 bp, 5 predicted proteins | sample I_Fen_N2_1_FD_193492 | JGI IMG/M metagenome (GOLD analysis project Ga0302170, IMG submission 193492) | Peat permafrost microbial communities from Stordalen Mire near Abisko, Sweden - I_Fen_N2_1 | ecosystem: Environmental > Terrestrial > Soil > Wetlands > Permafrost | place: Sweden: Abisko...
GGTTTTAAACAGCAGATAAGGGAAAAGGTTGTTGGTTTTGGTTCTCATATTCAGATAATGAACTTCGACTCGAATATTTCATTTGAAACCACCCCGATAAGTGACACTCAAAAATTCATTACTAAAATTAAAGCTATTCCGGGAGTTGCTCATATTCAGGTATTTGCAACAAAAGCTGGAATTATAAGGACCGATGAAGATATCCAGGGAGTGGTGCTTAAAGGGATTGGCAGCGATTTTGACTGGAGCTACTTCAAGAGCAATATGGTGGATGGTTCTGTGTTCACGGTCACAGATACCGGAAGAACTGACAAGGTGATAATTTCAAAAAAGATCTCCGATATGCTCAGGCTAAAAACCGGAGATTCCTTTAACATGCTTTTTATTCAGGATCCACCCCGAATGAGAAAATTTACCATCAGCGGAATTTATGAGACAAGCCTTGAGGAATTTGATAAAATGTATGTTTTCTGTGATATCGGACATATCAAACGGCTGAATGGATGGAATAACGACCAGGTAAGCGGATTTGAGGTATATTTAAATGATTTCCGAAAACTTAACGAAATGACCTTAGCCGTCAGAGATGCGATAGGCTATAAAATAACCCAGGAAGAAACGAAGTTCAAGGTAACCAACATCAGGATACGATATCCTCAGATCTTCGACTGGCTTAATTTTCAGGATATCAATGTCATAATCATAATACTTTTGATGCTTATTGTTGCCGGATTTAATATGATATCCGGACTGCTCATACTAATTCTTGAAAAAACTAATATGATTGGTATCCTTAAATCACTTGGTGCTGAGGATATTACAATACGCAGATTATTTCTTTACCAGGCTGCCTACCTGATCGCGAAAGGATTATTCTGGGGTAATTTTATTGGAATAGGTCTTGCATATATTCAGCTGAAAACCGGTTTGATTACACTCGACCCTACCTCATATTATATTAAAACTGTGCCGGTTAATCTTGAATTATCCCATATACTTCTATTAAATGCCGGGACAATGGTCGCCATAATTATTATGCTTCTCGTTCCATCGCAATTAATAAGCAGGATATCTCCGGTAAAGGCAATCAGGTACGATTAGAAACTCAGGCAAAATACTGTTTCTTTATCCGGAACTGATCTTACTTTCAGGTTTCCGCCATGTACCCTCATAATTTGCCGTGAGATACTCAGCCCGATCCCTGAACCGTTTTGCCGGGTAGTAAAAAACGGGACAAATATCTCATCAATATTTTCCACAGAAATTCCCGGACCATTATCTATTACACATATTTCATAATGGCTGTTAGTACCCTCGGAAGCAACAATCCTTATCTTTCCGTCTTTATTATTTTCATTGGCTTCAATGGCATTTTTAACCAGGTTTATCAGAACCTGTGAAATCAGATTCTGATCTGCAAAAAATTCAAGATCAGGATTTTTCAATGAAACAGACAAATTTATTCTGTCGCTGTTTTCAAGTGAATTATAGAGTACTTGTACACGGCTCATCAGATCAGCCGCCTTAAATAATTTTTTTTCCGGCTCAGGTACGCGGGTCAACTTCCTGTAAGATTCAACAAATGACATCAAACCCTTACCCTGCTCCTTAATAACATTCAATCCCTGCAATGTAGTGGCAATAGTTTTTATATTTACCTGATCGGGTTTTACCGGTTTTCCTCCTGTACTATAAATATTTGAAAGGCTTTCCGATAGAGAAGTTATAGGTGTAATGGAGTTCATGATCTCATGCATCAACACCCTTATCAGTTTCATCCACGATTCGATCTCTTTTTCATCAAGTTCATTCTTAATATCCTGGATAGAGAGTATTACCAGTTCGTTCTCATTTGTCTTAAAAGATGTGGCTTTCAGAGACAGTTGTATCTCACTACCCTCAGTGCTAATGGCAATCAGTCTTCGTTCAAATGGTTTAATAGTATTTATTGTCTCAAAAAGCTTCTGATCTTTCCGTTCAATCTGCTGGAGATGAGTAAGAACATCCATTGAAAGGAGCTTTTTAGCAGAAGAATTGGCATGAAGGATGAAGCCTTTGTCGTTATATGTAATTATCCCTGCAGCCAGATGTTCAAGTAATGTCCGGAAATATTGTTCCTGCTGTCTGTTCTCAATTTTTAGCTGCTGAATCTGATAGTTTACCCTGTTCATGCTCTGATATAACTCATTCAGAGCGGCATTCCCGGTTTCTATAGGGAAAGAGAGGTTGGAATCATCATTTCTCACCGAATCGAAGAAAAACCTGATCTTCTTATTTGTACTGTTCAGATAAGATATGAGATTGACTGTCAGAAAAGCTATCATCAAAAAACAGATAATTGAAAAACGTAATGACCGCTCAATAACAAGGAAGTAACCCAGAACCGCTGAAAAGATTACAATGAGTAAAACCCTTGTTATAATATTGAAATATAGGTTCTTACTGAACATCACCCCGATTTTTTGAATCTGTTATAGAGAGTTTGCCTTGTTATTCCTAACTGATCAGCTGCTGCAGTGAAGTTACCATTATTATTCTCAAGGGCCTGCTGAATCATCTTTTTTTCCATCTCCTGAAGTGTTGAGAACGAGTTGTAGCTGCTAATGGAATTGTTGTTCTTTAGATACAAATCATCAGGTTTTAAAATAGTTGACTCACTTAATATTACAGCTTTTTCAATCGTATGTTGAAGTTCACGTATATTACCAGGCCATGAATACTTCAGCAATTTGTCATGAGCCTGCTGATTAATTTTCAGGCTCGGTTTATTATATTTATAAGCATACTTTTTCAGGAAGAATTCAGCGAGTATGAAAATATCATTCCCGCGGTCCCTCAAAGGCGGTAGTTCAATCTGTATTGTGTTGATCCGGTAGAGAAGATCTTCTCTGAACAATCCCTCATGCACCATGTTTTCAAGATTTCTGTTGGTTGCACAAATAAGACGTATGTCGGTGGGAATGAGCTGGTTTGAACCAATTTTCGAAAATTGACGGTTCTCAATAACTGCCAGTAGTTTAGCCTGAAGATGAAATGACAGGTTTCCAATTTCATCGAGAAAAAGAGTGCCTTTATCTGCAATTTCAAATTTCCCCTGCCGGTTTTCGCGGGCATCGGTAAAAGCGCCTTTAACATGTCCGAATAACTCACTTTCAAAAAGCGTTTCGCTCAATGCTCCCATATCAACACTAACAAGAACCTCTTTGGCTCTGGCAGAAAGTCGATGAATCTCCTGGGCAATCAATTCCTTACCTGTACCATTTTCTCCTGTAATAAGTACATTGGCATCTGTCCTGGCAACTTTCCTAACCATATTCAAAACACCCGTAAGTTGCGGCGATGAACCAATAATAAACCGCTGGTCCCTGTTAATTTCATCTTTGAGTCCTGTTTCTCTCTCTTTAAGATGCCGTACCTCCTTTTTTGAAAGATTAAGCTGAATGGCAAGTTTCAATGTTGCGAGTAATTTCTCATTGTCCCATGGCTTAAGAATAAAATCGGAGGCACCCGCTTTTAGAGCTTTGACTGCAGTATTAATATCACCATAAGCCGTTATCATAACGACTGATATTTCAGTTTTGGTTTCTTTTATTCGTTCAAGCCAGTAGATTCCTTCGTTTCCGGTATTGACTCCGGCCTTAAAATTCATATCAAGTATTACCAGGTTGTAATCCTTTTTAGTCAATTCCGTGAGGATCTGGTTCGGATTTGAAAGCAGTGTAACCTCATGGAATTCAGGCATGAGCAATATTTCAAGGGCGCTGAGGATGCTCTTATTGTCATCGATAACAAGGATATTGCCTTTTTGGTTCTGCATATGTTTGAAGATCATTTTTTCCCTGTGTTCTTTGCCCCTTCCCTGTGGATGATTTACCTCTCCCTAAATCCCTCCCCCAAGGGTGGGACTTTTAACTTCTGACAAAATTGAAGCCCCGTTCGGGGGGTTTGCGGGTAAATTCATCCCATATCGGAATAGGAAACCAGACGTAAAAGTATTTCAATCCAAAGTCAAAGTCAAGCATCTGTAAAATATTTTTACGTTTTATAGTAAAATATCTTTACAATTTTATAGCGTTACTATATTCATTATATTGTATACCAGCTACATACAATTATGGCATCATTATAGTAATAATTTACTAAAACAATAAAATGATCTTTAGTAATATCAAGTTCACCATCAGGAATTTCAGGAACCAGAAACTTTTTACAATTGTCAACCTCACAGGTCTGACAATTGGAATCGTAGCTGCCAGCCTCATATTGATTTATATAAGCTATGAGTTAAGTTTTGACCGCTTTAATAAAAACGCCGATCGGATATTCAGGGTATACAGTACTTTTACTATGGGAGGAGCAAATGGAGCATGGGTCCAGACTCCTACCCCACTTGCATTCTTTCTTCAAAATAAATTTTCTGAAGTAAATACAACAGTCCGGATTGCTCGTAGTCTTAAAGCATTGGTATCAGAAGGTGATAAAAACTTTTTTGAGGATAAAATAATAATGGCCGATTCCTCGATATTTGATGTATTTACTTTCCCGCTTGTTGTTGGCAATTCGAATGAGGTATTTCGGCAACCCAATAGTGTTGTTTTAACTGAGTCGACAGCTGAAAAATACTTTGGGAAAAGCAATCCCATCGGAAAGATAATCCGCTATAATCGCAAAACAGACCTGACTGTTACCGGAATTATGAAAAACATTCCCGGAAATACTCATCTTCAATTTGACATGGTTATTCCGATGTCCTCCGCAAAAACATTCTTAGGGGATGATTTTCTGCAAAACAGGATGAATACGGTCGTGTTTACATACCTCCTTACAAATCAGGGAACTAACTTTGAAAAACTGGAGAAATCCGTGAGCCAGTCGACAAAAGAATATGATGGAGGCGATTTCGGTGATAATAAGCTTTACCATGTTCAGCCGCTTACCTCTATCCATCTTCATTCTGATATGGGTGGAGAATTTGCTCCGAACAGTGATATCAAAAGTATTTATATTTTGGGAACCATTGCTTTTCTTATCCTGATAATTGCCTGTATCAATTACATAAATCTTTCATTTTCGATTGTTACGCAGCGTTCAACAGAACTTGGAATAAGAAAGATAATGGGCGCAAGAAAAAAACAGCTTGTTTCTCTTTATCTCCTGGATGCTTTCATACTGGCCGGAATATCTGTTATAATTTCCATAGTTATTGTCCCGGATATGCTGCCATGGTTTTGCAAGCTTGTGGGATTTGACCTGGATAAAAAGATTAACATAAATAATTTAATTCCCGGGATACTTTTGCTGTTCCTGATAATTACATTGATAACAGGACTAGTCTCCGGATGGATATCAACCAGGATCAATCCGATGGACACATTAAGAAAAACTTTAATCCACAGGAAGAAACACTTTGGCACACAAGGTCTTCTTGTACTTTTTCAGTTCGGAGTTTCTATTGCCCTCATTTCTTCTGCACTGGTTGTGTTTCGACAAATGAGATTCATAAAGAATCTGAATCTTGGTTTCTCAAAAGAGCAGTTGATGATTATTCCACTTGACGATCAAAAAATCCTTTCAAAAATAAAATCCTTCAAACAGGATCTTCTGACTAATCCAAATATTCTAGCCGCAGGAGCTACTTCCGATTTGCCGGGAGAAATGAAATGGATAACTGATATACAATTTGACGGGAGCAGTAAACAGACTCCAATAGTTATTACATACCTTGAGATTGACAAGGACTTTATCAAAACATTTGGAGTTCATCTGAGAGAGGGATATTTACCTGGTGATACGACTACTCCATATTCAGGAACTCAATATCTGCTGAATGAATCAGCAGTAAAAAAACTTGGGTGGGATAAACCTTTAGGAAAAAGATTTTCATGTTACAATGGGAAAGAAGGGTTCGTGACCGGGATAATAGGAGATTTTCATTTCAAAACGTTGCATAAAGAAATAGAACCACTATTTCTATATATAAGAGAAGAGGAACCTAAATACCTGTCTGTAAAACTTAATACTCACGACATTGCTGGTTCAGTTGCATTCATCAAACACCAATGGAATAATATAGTTCCTGATAGTCCTTTTGAATATTTTTTTTATGACAGCTTTTATGATCAGTTATATAAAAAAGAGGCACTGTTCGGAAAGATAATCTTCATATTCTCTACGATTGCTATTTTAATAGCCTGTATGGGGCTTTTCGGTCTGGCTGCTTTCTTTTCCGAAAAACGAACAAAAGAGATTGGCATCAGGAAAGTAAACGGTGCCACTATTGGTGAAATTATGACAATGCTGAACAGGCAATTCATAAAATGGGTTTTTATTGCCTTTATTATAGCAGCACCTGTTGCATGGTATGCAATGCATAAATGGTTGCAGAGTTTTGCTTATAAAACAAAATTGAGCTGGTGGATATTTGGACTGGCAGGATTTATAGCGTTTATAATCGCATTATTAACTGTGAGCTGGCAGAGCTGGCGGGCTGGAACAGTAAATCCTGTGGAGGCACTGAGATATGAGTAGTGAGGTGAGAGGTGTGGGGTGAAGACTAAAAGACTAAGAGACTAAGGGACTTAGGGACTTTGTAAACGATAAAAGATAAAACTATTGACCATGTTTTGGTATAACATTAAAATAGCCTTCAGAAATTTCAACAGTCAGAAGAAAATTTCATTGCTTAACCTGCTGGGACTTTCAATCGGGATGTCCGTTGCTATTCTGATTTTCTATTTTGTGAATTTCGAAATGAATTACGATAATTTCCATAAGGATGGCAATCTTATTTACCGGATTATCTCAGTTGAAAAAGGTACAGGGGGAACAGATTATCGTTCCATAACGCCCCTTCCATTTCCTGACGTCGTTAGAACGGATATCAAAGATATTGTAATGACCACAAGTTTGTCTGATATTTTGAATGAAGATGAATCGGTACAGGCCGGCAATCAGACTTTCTTCAATCTCAAAGGTTATGAAACTGACTCCTGTTTCCTGAAAATGTTCAATTTCCCCCTACTGACAGGCGATCCAAAAACAGTCTTTGACAATCCTTCAGCGGTAATCATAACCCAAAGTACAGCAAGAAAATTATTCGGGAACGAAAACCCGATCGGAAAAGAACTCATCTTTAACAAGTTCAATTTTACTGTAGAAGGCATTATGAAAGATCTGCCTGAGAATTCTATTTTCAAGTTCGATCTGCTTGTATCTCATCTTATCATGAACAAAATGCATACCGACCTTGATCGCTTGTGGTGGTGGGGAGGCCCGATGACTTTCATAAAGATTCATCCGAACCAGAATATTGCCTCAATTAAAGCAGATCTTGCATTGATACCTGATAAATATTTTCCTGATTTTCTCAAAGGAAGAGAATCGTATGATATTCAGCCACTTAAAACATGTCATGTTGACAATCGGGTACTCTATGACCAAAAACCTCCTGTTTCATCAAAGTATCTTGCAATATTGCTGGCAATTGCCATGGCAGTTCTCTTTATTGCCTGCGCCAACTTTGTGAACCTTTCTACGAGCCAATCAGAAAAAAGAGCCAGGGAAACAGCGATACGTAAACTTTCGGGTGGTGGAAGATTTCAGATAACCTATTTATTTATAGGTGAGGCTGTTACACTTTCCTTAATTGCCCTGATTATAGCAGTTTACCTTTCAATATTATTTTTGCCCTGGTTCAATACCCTGGCTGAAAGGAATCTTTACATCAATTTCACAAATGCCAGGATCTTAATTCTGGTCCTTCTTTTCGGAGTCCTGACAGGTGTCCTCTCGGGTATCTATCCTGCCCTGCTCTTCTCAAAATACAAACCCATACAAATGCTGAGTTCCCGGTTAACGGCTTCGGGAAACAAAACTACATTACGGAAAGGCTTTATTATTATCCAGTTTCTGATAACTATAATACTTATTACGTCGCAACTATTTATATTAAAACAAGTATCATTTATGAAGAACCACGATCTCGGGTTCAAAGTGGAAAATCTTCTTTCAATTCCGCTTTATTTCAATGATGAAAACAAACGACTGGCATTTGCTAAGCTATATTCCGAAAATCTTGAAAATGAGGCAGCCACATATGGGATTAAAGAGATCGCACTGTCTGAGAATGTTCCCGGGCAAAACTTTTCAAACAAGTTTGCGACAATTCCCGAGGGAGCATCACCGGAGGATTCAAAAGAAATGGTTGTAACATCACTTGATGAACATTTTGCAGGAGTGTTTTGTATTCCGTTGGTAAGCGGCAGAAACCTTTCAGATACAATTGTTTCCGACCGGTTCGCACATATTCTGATAAACGAAACGGCAGCTCATAAATTTGGCTGGGACAATCCTGTGGGGAAACAGCTTAGGTTTAAGCATGAAAAGGACCCGGTAACTGTTGTCGGCGTATTGAAGGATATAAATTTTAAATCACTGCAAAGTCCTATAGAGCCTGTGGTATATCGTTACGCAGGTGAAAACTGGCTGGCAGGTTATCTGACTTTGCGTATAGATCCTGCTTATTTTGCACAATCAATAAAAATTCTTAAAACTACCTGGGAAAAATTGACTCCCGGTGTCCCGTTTCAATACTTTTTTATTAAAGATAAGTATCTTGAAAGATACGAGGGAGAAGAGCGATTGGCAAAAATCGTAGGTACTTTTGCACTGATTGCTGTATTTCTTTCCTGCCTTGGTTTATTTGCCATGATTGCTTATTTATCTGTTCGCCGTACCAGGGAGATTGGTATCCGTAAAATAAACGGAGCCAGGGTCATACAGGTGATGCTTATGCTCAGTAGTGACTTTTTAAAATGGGTTACCATTGCCTTTGTTATAGCTTGTCCGGTTTCATGGTACATCATGCACCAATGGCTGCAAAGTTTTGCTTACAAAACTGAATTAAGCTGGTGGATATTTGTTTTAGGGGGCATTATTGCATCAGGCATCGCATTATTAACTGTAAGCTGGCAGAGCTGGAGGGCGGCAACAAGGAACCCGGTGGAGGCGCTTAGATATGAGTAGTGAGTGGTGAGGCATGAGGCGTGCGACATAAGGTGTGAGGCATGAGACGTGAAATGCAAGATGCGAGGTGTCAGGGAATAGCACAGAGCTCAGGGCACAGGGCGCAGGGGAAAGAGATGAAGCAAGAGCCGTGAGGTGAAAGGTTTTGAGTAATAACTTATGAAGGGAAACTATAATATAATGAACAAAATTTAAGAAAATGAAATATCTTTTTAAAACAATCATCCGGAATTTCAGACGGAAACCTATTACCAACTTCATAAATTTATTGGGGCTGGCAATTAGTTTTACATTGGTGATCATTCTCTCGGTTTATTGTTACAGTGAAATTACCACGGATCAATTTCATAGGAACGTAGATCGGATATATTTATTTGGCACTCAGGAAGGTGACATCTATAGCCCGGGAATTCTAAAAGAAAATATTGATTCAAAAATACCTGCGGTAGAGTCTACCTTAAGAATCGGCGGAACATGGGATGCTCCCGTATTCCAGACGATGAACAGTGAGCCCATAACATCAGATCTTATTTTTGCAGATGACAACTTCTTTAAACTGTTTACCTATAAATGCCTTGAAGGAGACCTGGAATCTGCCCTGAAAGAACCTTTATCTGTTGTGATCTCAAAATCTCTTTCTTTAAAGCTTTTCGGTAAAGAGGAGCCATTGGGCAAAACAATTAAACTCAACAACGACAAAAATCTGACCGTCAGTGCTGTTATTGAAGAACCAAAAGCAAATTCATGTCTGGTATTCAGTGCAATTGCTTCCATTGCCACGAGAAAAATTGTGCAGGAGAATGGCGGCGAATATACAGATTGGGGATGGTCTGATTTTCAGACATTTGTTATGCTAAAAAAGGGTGTTAATCCTGATGCAGCTCAAAAAATTATTCATTCTCTTTTCCCTCAGGAAAATCAGGATCACATCCGGGATACAAAACTGATTCCATTAAAAAAGATCTATTTTTCAAAAGCTTCATTGCTGGGAGATAAATATTTAATCACAGGTGACAGGAAAAGAGTAATGATCCTGGTTCTGGTAGCCATTCTTGTTCTGGTTATAGCTCTGGTAAATTTCCTTAATATCTCCTCATCGCAATGGCAGGAAAAAATCAGGCAAACGGGCGTCCTGAAAGTTATTGGAGCCAGGCAATCTGCAATATTCATTAATATTCTTGCCGAATCATTTATATTCTTCTTCGCATCCCTTTTAATTTCAATTTATCTTGTTAGTTCCTTCAGTCAGTTTATTCTAAATTATACCGGGATTCACTATAGTCAGAAAATAACATCCTCAGCAGGTTTTATTGCAATTTCACTAGGAGTTATCTTAATTCTGAGTGTAATCTTCAGTATAATTCCTGCATTAAGGATAGCCTCATCACGAGCAGTCGACAATCTGAAAAACAGAGTTAAAACAGGAGCTGGAAGACAGTCCTTCAGGGGATTTCTGGTAATGATGCAGTTTATTATTGCAATAGCTTTGATAGCTTTTACGGTACTCGTCCAGAAACAAGTGAGATTCGGTAATACAAGTCTGGGATTTAACCATGACAATATCCTGAGTATAAAACTTACAGATCAGCTCAGTCAGAAAAAAGATGTTCTGAAAAACATGCTTGCTGGCAAACCAGGAATCAGGAAATTCTGCTTTTCTCAATATTTTCCGGGTAAATTCATATCAGAATGGCAAAATGAGCTGATTCAAAATGGAGATAAGAAAGTCATCACGTTTAACACTTTCAGTGCTGATGCAAATTTTTTTGAAATGCTTGATC
>Ga0302170_10001062_pt1 | contig 10803 bp, 7 predicted proteins | sample I_Fen_N2_1_FD_193492 | JGI IMG/M metagenome (GOLD analysis project Ga0302170, IMG submission 193492) | Peat permafrost microbial communities from Stordalen Mire near Abisko, Sweden - I_Fen_N2_1 | ecosystem: Environmental > Terrestrial > Soil > Wetlands > Permafrost | place: Sweden: Abisko...
TTCTTCCGAATTTACGTATAACATTAAACATCGGAAGCATTTTGGGCAGGATTCTTATATAATCAAACATACTACGCAATTCGGGCGCTAATGCAAACGGCTCCAATAAGGCGCTTTTCCGCATATCGCTGCACATTTTCTGAATGGATGCTTTATCTTCGGGAGCTAATTCAATCAGGTATTTCTCCCAACTGTCAATATTGGAATAGATAATAAATTCATTTCCTTCTTCATCCAAAATCCGCGAGTGAATCTCATGGTCGATTATTTCTGTTTCGCTATTAATTACGTTTGTTTCTTTCCATATTTCGTTGAAGGCTCCTTTTGAAGTTCCTACCAACCAGTGCAAACAATAGTCAAAGCGATATCCCTTGCGATCCCAGGCTGTACATTGACCGCCTGCCACATCGTGCATCTCGATGATTTCAGTTTCAAAACCATTCATGGCAGCATATATACCCGCTGATAATCCGGCAATTCCACCTCCAATAATAACTACTTTTTTGCTCATAGGGAATAGTGTTTAGCATTTTTTATTTCAGCTTTCTTAAATATTGAGACAGAAATATTGAACTGATTAAAGTAATAAGCCCAAAAACTATTACAAGGCTGATATTAGCGTCAAACCCTTTCGTTTTCATTACAAAAACCATAGCTTCAATGGCAATGGACATAAATATACAGAAGATCATCATGGTAGGAGCGAGCAGAAAACCAATACTTTTCTTCTTTATCAATGCCATTCCTGTAATTATTAATGCGGGCAGACAAATGGCTATATCCAGCACATGTACAGGATTAATCAATAGACCACTTTCAATAATGCTCTTTGGCGTTGCATTTATAAGAATAGCCGGAATTATTTCGGAAAGCCAAATGAAATAAAACAAAGTCGCAATGACAATTAGAAATATACCGGTTGATTTAGTTGAAAATCCCTTTGTAAACCATTCCGAAACATTTTCATTTAGTGATATAATTACAAAATAGATAAGCGAATAAAAGGACAATCCTAAAATCAAACAATAAGCAATAAATAGATTATTGAAGTGCAGTCCGAAACTGTAAATTGTGTACGAATATGCCAAATAAAAAATAGCTCCACTCCAAATAAGAAATCCCAATTTACTTTTACGCCAAGCAAAAATTGCTGCAATAAGTAAAATGGGGACTACGATAAATAAATTTACAATGTCCTGACCAATTCCTTGAGCTGCATATAACATATTTTCCCTTGCATACGTACTTTCTATAAAGATACCGGAATAACTGACAATTGCAGTAAGAATTGTCAGCGGAACAGAAAGGAGTAAAATAATCGGATCGTTTTTCTTTTGCATGATATACTGCTATGGTAAGCGTTTTATTTTATGTTCTCCATTTTTTTTATTATTTGTTTATAAGTCTATAAATTAAAATTAAAACCGATATGACAAAAAATGAAGTATATATGATCTTGTTGAATTTAGCTAACCAATTGGGCAGGTAGATATCAAAATTGTCCTTTTTTAAATCTGAGTATTTTTCAGCAATTAAGGTTAGTGGGCACTTTGATTTATTAATAAACAACACTATTCCTTCAAAGAGGACTAGTCCAACACAAATCCAGACCCACTTGTCAATTTTGTTCACAATTACAGCATATAATAAATAGAAAATCACCAGATTGTAGAACAACCATATAAGCGTGTGAAAGCTTTTAATCAGAATGAGTCTAGTGTTTCCGTTCATTGTTTAAATCTAATTTTTTTTGTGCGCTAGTAATTTAATTGTTTGAGAACATGTGGCTTTTCATATAAGGAATATATTATACTATCTATTTAATTGACAGTTATCACCACATTTCCTATCTTCTCACCAGTTTCAACATACCGGGTAGCTTCAACGAGTTGCTCGAACGGATAGATACGGTCAATAACAGCCTTATATTTTCCGGTCTCCATCAGTTTTTTCAGAAATACAATATCTTCTTTAGTATCTTTGGGAATAGGGAAAAAGACTTTTTTCCCTCCGAAAAGAGGAGTCAGCAATGCTAGAAAAATGTTCTGGGATAAATAACCCAGTTCAGTAGAAATATAAATACCTTTTGGCTTTAGTATTTTTCTGCAACGGAAATAGGAACTTTTTCCCACGGCATCAATAACAACATCATATTGTTGTCTATTTTGGGTAAAATCTTCTTTTATATAATCAATTACTTCGTCAGCACCCAGCGATTTCAATAATTTAAAATCTTTTGTATTGCATACAGCGGTAACTTTAGCTCCAAAGTGTTTTGCTAGTTGCACACTTGCCGAACCTATAGAACCGGAAGCTCCATTAATCAGAATGTTTGGTGAATTAGTGAAATCAATTTTCTTTATGAATGCCAAAGCCAAAAATCCACCATCGCAAACAGCGGCTGCTTCATTGAATGATTTATTAGCAGGTTTTGTGGTAATTGATTTTTCTTCTGCAATGCACACATATTCCGCATGAGCTCCAAAATTGAACGTACTCAATCCAAAAACAGCATCTCCCAGCGTGAATGTTTTGACATTCTTTCCAATTTTTGCCACTATACCGGCCAGTTCAGATCCTAAAATCATTCTTTTCGGTTTAAATAGTCCACCCACTAACCTGACAACAAGATATTCCGGTTGCCGAAACCCGCAGTCAGTGCGATTCACTGTGGTGGCAATTATTTTTATAAGAACCTCGTTGTCTTTCGGGACAGGTTTTTCCACTTCCTTAAACTGAAGAACATCTGGCGAACCGTATTGGGTATAAACGACTGCTTTCATAAAGTTTTTGTCATTTGTAATATTAACTCATTTTTACTTTACGCAAATGTACTTCTATTTCGCACATTTTCAAATGAATCAGCACTTTATTCCGCACGTTTATTTATGATAATCTGTCTATATTTCATGAACATTACAGATTGAAAGAAATGCCTTATTTAGAGCTGGAGTAATCAGATAAAAAATAATGAGTAGTTTGTGTAATTACTTTAATTAGGCACCTGATTGTATGAAATCAGAAAGATAAGAAAGAGATAATTCGCTTTTTTTAACAATCCGAACCGGAAAAGAGCAGAAAACAAAAAAAATAGTTGAAGTCTATTTATTTATGCTTTGAAGCTTTCTTTTCAATTTCCTCCCAAAGCGCTTTGTACGAGGCAGTAGCTTTTGAGTTTGGACTGAAACTGGGCAGAGGTTTTCTGTATATGCCCATCTTCTCAACATCTGCAAGGAAAGGAATAAATGAATTGCAGAGATTAGACATTTCCCGGGTTAATTCCTTCATCGAGTTCTGATGGACTGATTTCCGAACTTCCACCATGGAGAAAAAAGGAATTAAAGATGATGTTTTCAAGTAATCTTCTTCAAAAAAAGATATAATCTGTTCATAAGTCCGCAGACAAAGGGGAGTTGGCACGGTAGGAACAAGAATGTAATCGCAGGCATGAAAAATGTTCTCGGCCAAAATTGAAATTCCAGGAGGACAGTCCAGAAAAACAATATCATATTCATTCTTCAAGTCTTTCAATGCTTCCTTGATTCTTTTCTTTGATTTTTTGACTTGGTCTAGCAGCGTATCCATGTGGCGATAGGAAAAATCGGAAGGAATAATATCAAGTTTACGGTAATCCGTATCTGATATTATATCCCGTAGTTAAATTTTGCCTGTAATGATTTTCTTCAGACTGGCATCATTTCGCTGTTCTTTATCATAATAAAATGAAGATGAACCCTGCGGATCAAGATCCCACAAGAGGGTTTTATTTCCATCAAGGCTCGATAGATAAGATAGATTGACTGATGCGGCAGTTTTTCCGACTCCACCTTTGATATTGTAAATGCCAAATACCGTCATTTGGTTTCTTCTGGTATTTCTACTTTATCAACTTTCTGTTTTTTTTCTTTTTTTTGAGACTTTTCTTTTTTTTGAGGTTTGTTTTTTAGCATTCTTTTTTCAGTCAGAGCTAATTCCTGCATAAGGGTTCTTTCCTGATTAAGCTCGCTTTTCTTCCCTCTCAATCTATCTTTCAGTGCAACTATTTCTTTCTCCAATTTTTCGATTTTACGTATCGATTCCTCAAGTGCCTTGATAGCCGATATGTCTTGTTCTTTCTCCTGTGAAATTTCGGCCTTCGATTTTAATGCATTAATAACTTCAAAAGCTTTTTCTGTACTATTTTCCAATTTCTTTTTTTTCATAATACTACATTATTTATAATTGTTTTGAAATCTGTTTGTAATTGACTACAACAAAAATAGTTGTTTTTTTTGTAATGATTGGTAACATCTAAATAAAATGTATTTTCTCATTACTTATATTTCCAAAAGTTATGCAAATGATTAAACCTTATTGACTAATGATGGGATTAATATAAACTTAGTGAAATTGATTCTTATTCCTACAATATATGATAACCACGTCATAGAGAAATTTAATTTGAAAATGAGAACGATAGTATTGAACAATTTTTCAGCACTCATATTGAGAAAAATTAAATTTTAAAATGTCATCTAAAATATTTAATGCATCTTTGAATTAATTTGTCGCATTTGCAATTTGATGCTGCGCGTGGCTTATAACAGTTGGAATAACGAGAAAGTTGCAAGAAATTTATTTCACCTTTGATGGTAAAAAAAACAAAGAAGGATATTTAAAATGTACTGTTTTTTTGTTTTCTTTTAATGCAGAAAATTCAGTTGAATACAATTCTTTGACAATTAATCGTTTTGGATACTGGAGTTTGTTGATAGTTATGTCTCAATAACTACGGAATAATCTATAAAGAAATTGATATTCAATAAATAAAACACATAACTATTATTCTGTTGATTATTATTAAATGTTTATTTTGATAATAGCGAGATATTGTAAAAAAAAGTGGATTAAAATCTTGATTTATGATTGAATTAGATTTAAGAACAGTTTTCTTTAATTATTTGCTTACTGCTTTGGTATGTCTTATAGTTATTTTTTTTCTCTGGTATCAGACTCACAATCGTTTTAAAGGAATCGGGTATTTAGTTTTGGATGCATTCTTTCAGGTTTTAGGTATTGGAATGATATTTCTTCGTGGATATATTTCAAATTTTATTTCGATAGATGTTTCCAATACGCTAGGTGTTACCGGAGCTGTCTTTGGGTTAGTAGGGCTTGAGTATTTTACGGATAAAAAAAGTAATCAGTTCTATAACATCTTATTAATCTTTGTCTTTTTTTGTTGCCATATTTATTTTACATTTGTCAATCCTAACCTGGCTATTCGAAATCTTAATTCAGCGGTGGCTTATCTGATTATTTTCTCGCAATGCGCCTGGTTACTGTTGCGACGATTAACCAAAATATTTTCCCGTAGATACTTTCCCACAGGTATTGTGTTTGTTTTATTCGCAATAGTTAATGTTGCCCGTATTCTTTATTTCTTTTTCAGTAAGAATCTTTCTTTAGACTATTATCATGGTAGAGGTTTTGATATGTTTGTGGTTGTATCCTATCAGACATTATTTCTCATTTTTGTGTTTTTTCTTGCACTGATGGTCAATAAACGGTTATTGAGTGATATTGCCTCACAGGAAGAAAAGTTTTCGAAAGCATTCCATTCAGCTCCTTATGCTATTATATTAACCCGTTTGTCGGATGGAATAATTGTGGAGGTAAACGATAGTTTTGAGCGAATATCGGGCTATAGTGCCACTGAAGTAATCGGAAAAAACACTCGCGAATTACGCATTTGGTCAGCCATTTCAGATCGCGAACGGCTTCTTGAATTATTTAATGAAATGGGAAGTGCAAAAAACGTTGAACTTATATTTCTGAAAAAATCGGGTGAGAAAGTAGTAGGTGAAATATCGGGTGAAATTATAAACATAAACAATGAAAAATGTACACTAGCTGTGATAAATGATATTACCGGTAGGAAACACACTGAAAAAAAACTACTGGAATCTCAAAGCTTATTAAGAAGAGTTGCTTCGCACTTACAAAATATTGGTGAAGGCGAAAAGGTGCTTTTGGCTGATAGAATTGATAATGAACTGAATCAAACCCTGGCAGCTTTAAGAATAGATATAGGACTTTTAAAAAATAAAGTATTTGATAAAGACACTCAATTGATATCAGATGACCTGTTCGAAAAATTAGACCGGGCTTATGACATTGCTGGTGAATCGTTGGCCACTTCTGTCAAACTGATGAGTGAACTTAGACATGAAGTGCTTCATTTGATGGGCTTCTCAGAAGCGATAAAATTGTATATGTCTGAATTCGAATCGGATTCCAAAATTAAATGTGAGTTTGAGAGTAATGAATTAAATGTGCAATTACAACAAAATCAGTCTGCCATTTTATTTAAGGTATTTCAAGATGCGATGTCGAACATTGCTAGGCATTCAAAAGCCAATGAGGTAAAGATAAATCTAAATGTAGCTGGAGATAAACTTGTATTTGAAATAATAGATAATGGTATTGGTTTTAAATCAGATGACTTGCTTCTAATGACATTGAATGGTTTGATGCTGATGAGAGAACGCATTTTACTTTTGGAAGGGCAATTTGAACTGCAAACAGCACCTGGGCAAGGAACAACGATTAAAATATCATTACCCTATATAAATTACATCACTGAGAATGAGCCCTACCAGGGAATATTGCCGGATGTTACAACTTTAAACGGATAGTTTGGACTCCCTTTTATGAAAGCTTCATTGACGGTAATCAGGCAAGTGTCCATGATTTTATGCCATTCAAAAATCCGGTAGTTTCCAGGATTGGTGAAATAAACCGTTCTTGGGTCCATAGGATATTTTTTATCATCAATGGTATATTTAGCGAACGCATCTTTGATAAAAATGAACCTAAATAATTAGGTTTGAAAGGAGGAGAGGTATAGGGTCACTCTTTGAAAGTGTCCTGCAGGTAATGGACAGTGAATCCCGATGAAGATTCTGTCGGATCAAGAGGCAACAACTGTACAATACCACTTTAAGCATCATGGTAGGGTGGTATGCACTTGAACTACCACCTTTACTGGTGTCAAAAACTTTTGTAATATCAAGATTATAAACTATTTGATCAATGAGCCGAATGGGTGAGCATTGTGGAATCTTCTCATCCAGACTGTTGGGGAATAGGGTAATCTGACCTTGATTGTATGACTTGAAAGCTGCTTTTTTCATATTTTACATCTTTGATATACAGTCATAGAAATACAAATAAAGAAACAATAAAACAAACTTTTATATATGTTTTTTCTTGTGAAAAAAGAGGAGACTGTCTCTTTGAGACAGCCTCCTCTTTTTTGAAATGGTTATTTAATCATCTTCACCATTCCACGTTTACCCGCATTATCCGTATAATTCACCAGATAAACTCCTTTTGACAGACTGGCTACGGACAAGGTGGCGGTGGTGCTGCCTGTGGCAACAACTTGCTGAATCAAGATCTTGCCGGATAGGTTAGTGATGCGGATAATGGCTCTTTCGCCTGCCTGAGTAAAGGTCAATACGGCTTCGCTGCCTTGTACGGGGTTGCCAACTATGCTTAAGGAGGTGTTGTTATGGACATCCCAAAGACCGGTTGACGAATTTACCGTGAGTGTGGCTATTACATTGGGTGCAGCAGCATAGGTATTATCTCCTACTTGTGTGGCAGTAATGGTTGTGGTTCCGGCTTTAAGTAAATGTACTGTTCCATTGGTAATGGTAGCAATGCTGGCATCGGCAATGGTGTAATTAACAGGTAAGTTGCTGGATGCTGTAGCAGATAAAGCAAAATCGGCATCTCCCGTTTTCTTCGTTATATCGGCAAAGGTGATGGTTTGTGCTGTTTTTGTGGTAGTGCCCGATTCCACTATCTTCACATCATCAAGCCAGAATCCATCGTAATTACCTTGAAACCAAAGAATAAGATCATCAGTAATGTCAGGGAATTTGATCCCTTTTACTTCTACAAAAAGCCATTCTCCAACTACAGCTTCATGGTTTTCAGCTAGCTTATTAGCATCATCCGAGCTAAACAATGCTCCGCTTGCAAGTAGAGTACCTGACAGAGAAATTACAGGTTTAACTCCATTTTGTACCGATGCGTTAGTTCTGAACCAAAAAGAAATGTCGTATGTTTTATTGCCAGGGAAATTTTTAATCCAATTTATTGCCGTTCTGCTGGTAAAATAACCGGACTGTTTTCCTTCTTTGAAAACAGCTTTGTCTGCTGAAACTATTCCTGCTATTCCATCATAATTATTATTATAATCTAACCCCCAGCTTGCAATGTTTCCATCAGTGTCCACTTGCTCAAAGTTGCCGTTGGGTATCTCTGCTGCAGCTACCGGTTTTGCGGCTACTGTGAGTGTTACCGTTGCGTTTGCTGCTTCGTAGGCATTATCTCCGGCTTGTGAGGCGGTAATGGTTGTACTTCCGATTTTAAGTATATGCACCTTACCGTTGGTAATGGTAGCAATACTGGCATCGGCTATGGTGTAGCTAACAGGCAAGTAACTGGATGCTTTAGCAGATAACGTAAAATCAGCATCTCCCAGTTCTTTCGTTATATCGGCAAAGGTGATGGTTTGTGGTGATTTTGTGCCAGTAGATTCTACCATCTTCACATCATCGATCCAGAATCCCTCGTAATTACTAACAATACCGATAATAAGATCATCCGTTGTTTCAGGTATTTTGATCCCTTTTATTTCTACAAAAACCCATTCACCCACAACAGCGTCATGGGGGGTGTTTAGTTTAGTCAAATCCGCAGTGCTAAGCTCCCCCCCGCCGTTTGCAAACATTGTACCTTGCATAGAAACTGTAGGATTAACCCCAGTTGGTGCATTACTTCTGAACCAAAAAGAAATGTCGTAGGTTTTATTGCCGGGGATACCTTTAATCCAATTCATTGCAAATTTTCCGGCTATATAACCGGATTGTTGTCCTTCTTTGAAAACAGCATTGTCTATTGAGTTTGATCCTGCTCCTACCCATATTAATCCATTATAATCAACATTATAGTCGTTCCCCCAGCTTGGGATATTTCCATCAGTTGACGCTTGCTCAAAGTTGCCATTGGGTACTATGTTTACCTGAGCATTCAGGCTAAATGAGCCTGTTAACAGGAGCAAGGCTCCGCAAAATAAGTAACGAATTGTTTTCATTTTAAAATTTGTTTTAATTATTGATTGTTTAAATAAGAATTTGTATTTAATTGTAACTACTCAGTACTCATCAATTTTTGTAATTATTTGATTTTCACTTCGAATATTCGAAGTGAAAATCAAATGTACAGTCATTTGTTTCCATTATCCCCCCAGTTGCGCTTCGCTTACTGGGGGTTATTTACATTTAGCCTCTTCGGGGCAAAGATGTTAATTGTCTGCATTTCAGTTTTTCAAAATAGCGAGGTGCTGAGTGTAACATTTAATTACTATTTACTCTGTTTCGTCTATTTCAAATACACTTTACGAATAGCTTTATTTGTAGCATCTACCACATAAATATTGCCTTCACTATCCAGTGCCATATCAGTTAAAGAAGCTCCCCACTTTGCTTTCGTAAAATCCCCATCCACATTCCCACTACTCAATTTAAGTGTGGTACTAACTGTTTGTGCAGTCAGATTCGCATACCTGATTGCATAATTGTTGGGATCCAACACATACACATTCTGCTGCTGATCCAATACTAAAGCTTTTATCCCATAATTAAATAATGCAGTACTAAACGAACCATCCTTATATCCGGTTGTTCCTGAAGTGCCAATCCATTTTTTGGGATATGCCGGAGGTATACAATATAGCAAATAAGAGTCATACGCATCAGGACTGTAATAGACTGTGCCATTTAGCACCGCAGGGCGACAATTAAAATCCCCATACCAACTGGCAACCTTCGTCAGATTTCCCTTTGTGTCCAGTTTACAAATTCCGTTAAAGCTTCCGTTACTATCGGTAAGGCGCAAGATTATATAAATATTATCCTGTGCATCGACTGATATACTTCCCACCGAAGTAACTGAGGCCAGGTCTATCTGCGTAACCGTGCCAGCCGGTGATATTTTCTTTATTACATTGACATCTGCAACATATAAATTATTGTTGCTGTCAATAGTTAACCCCGAAATATTTCCCAATTTAGCACCAGTACCGACAAATAAAGCAATGCTGCCATCGGGTGTAATTTTGTATATTTCAGTGGTGGTGGAAACATACACATTATTGTGAGAGTCGAGTGCTATTCTTTTTAGTCCGGTAGGCAATGTTGTGCCGGCTTTGCTACCGGCAAAGGTGGTTACGCCAGCCCTGTTAAACGTGTTGGGAGCAGCAGCTTCTAATCCGGCGGTCACTACTTTTAATACCCCTGTTGCCAGATTGGCCGGTGCAACTACAGTCAGACTTGTGGCAGAAGCAGATGTAATTACTGCAGGTGCGTTGTTGAATGTAACTGTATTCTGTGCAGCATCGGTTGAAAAACCAACACCGGTAAGTGTTACTACGGTGCCGGCCAATCCGTTCTCCGGACTTACTTTCGTTATTCCTAAGTTCTGCGTTTTGAACTCCGAGCCGGTAGTCCGTTGATCGTTTACAACAACCTCTATTTTTCCTGTACCTATTCCGCTTGGAAGCGTTAACGATAACTCGGTAGCACTTGCTGTTTTTAGCGGTATTTCTATTCCGTTAATATAAACTTTGTTTTCTGCGGTTATCGTACTGAAATTTAGCCCTTTTATACTAATTTGTGAACCTACCGGTCCACTGAGCGGGGTAATAACCGACAAACTTGGTGGAGGCACTACAGTGAATACCGGGCCTAC
>Ga0302170_10001070_pt1 | contig 10739 bp, 9 predicted proteins | sample I_Fen_N2_1_FD_193492 | JGI IMG/M metagenome (GOLD analysis project Ga0302170, IMG submission 193492) | Peat permafrost microbial communities from Stordalen Mire near Abisko, Sweden - I_Fen_N2_1 | ecosystem: Environmental > Terrestrial > Soil > Wetlands > Permafrost | place: Sweden: Abisko...
AAGATTGGTTAAGAGTTCAATATGGCGATTATTTTGCAGAGAAGTTTCCAATGGTTTATACCCGGAAATATTGGATGTCTGAAGCTAGAGAGTTAGAAACAAAATGGATTGGTAATCGTTTATATCAACCTTCTATTGATGAGGTTATTGCAGGAAGTAAAACTTCTGAGACTCCTGTGACATATTATGCAAAGGAAATGCGTTATCCAGAAAAAGGGGGATATAAGAGTTTTTTGAATGAACTCATTAAAGATCAGGATGTAAGCTATGATAGTTGCGTTGTTGAAATAGATACTAAATCCAAGATCGTAACAACTAAAAAAGGAGAAATATATTCTTATGATAATTTGATAAGTAGCTTGCCTCTTACGGAGTTAGTTCGAATTGTAAAGGATATACCAATTGAAATTCAATGTGCTGCTTCAAAGCTAAAATGCACTTCGGGCTATTTAGTATCTATAGGATTAAAGACTAAGAATATCCCACCATATTTATGGTGGTATATTTATGATGAAGATATACTTGCGGCTAGGGTTTATTCTCCTTCCTTAAAATCGCCTAATAATGCCCCTGATGGCTGCTCATCACTGCAAATGGAAGTTTACTGCAATGAAAATCAATATTCTAAATCAGAACTCTACAATCGTTCAGTTGAAAAGTTGATTAAAATGAATATAATTAAGAAAGAAGATATCCTTTTTGTTGATATTCGTTTTGAGAGGTATGCTAATGTTATTTTTGATAATAATATCTATATTTCAAGAGACATTGTTAGAAACTATTTCACAAGTATTGGAATAAATACTATTGGGCGTTTTGGCGAATGGGAATATTTTTGGAGTGATCAGAGCTTTTTGAGTGGAAAAAAATGCAGTGAGGTTATTTCTAATATAAATAATTGTTGAATGTCAATATCACTTACAAAAAAAGATATCGCTTGGGGTTACTTCGCTCAGTTTTTTTCTATAGCATCTGGAATTATAACCTTACCACTTATTCTTCATATGCTTTCGGCAGAAGAAATAGGGATGAATTACCTTATGTTGACAGTAGGTTCTTTGGTTTCTTTATTCGATTTTGGATTTGCTCCACAATTTGGACGTAATATCACTTATATCTTTAGCGGCGCTCAAACTTTAAGAAAAGAAGGAGTTGATGTTACTAGCTTAGGTGGAGACGTTAATTATCGTTTGCTAGCAACAATGATACATACTGCAAGATTTATCTATCAGAGATTATCGGTGATTGTTCTAGCTATAATGTTGACTTTAGGAAGTCTATATATTTATAAAGTAACAAATAGATTTACGAATATACATAATTCTTTCATTATTTGGATTGTATTTTCGATATCTACTTTTTTTAATATTTATTACTCATATTATACTTCACTATTAACAGGAAGAGGCTTTATAATGGAGTCTCGAAAAGCGACCGTATTTTCAAGACTGGCTTATGTACTTTTAACTTTTATATTTCTTTATATTGGTATGGGATTACTGGGTGTTGCTTTAGCCAATCTCATTGCACCATTTGTAAACAGGTATTTTTCTTATAAATTTTTCTTCACCAAGGAGCTGAATGAAAAGATTGATGTTTATAAGATTTCCAATCAAGAGAAAGTTGATTTGTTTAAAATAATTTGGCATAATGTAAGAAAATTAGGTCTTGTTTTTATCGGATCTTTTACAATTAATAAATTAAGCATGTTTTTGGCAGGATTATATTTGTCATTAACAGATATTGCATCTTATGGATTAATGATTCAATTAGTAGGCTTGATTATGGCAATTTCAACTACATTGTTTGGCATTTACGAACCTCGTTTTTCAGCATTAAGAGCGCAAAATAATAATAAATCTTTAATAAAAGAATTTGCGTTTACGATGAATATATATTATTTATTATATATCATCGGACTGTTCTTTCTTTTATTCTTTGGTTCTTGGATATTATCTTTAATCGGTTCAAAAGCGGTTTTACCTTCATTTTGGATATTGGCTATTTATGGTTTAATAATTTTTTTGGAGGGTAATCATTCAAGTTTTGCGACTCTAATTGTTACAAACAATAATGTTCCTTTTGTTGAATCATCGCTGATTGCAGGTTGCTGCATTGGCATGGGAACTTTTATTTCACTACAATATACTACTTTTGGTATTATTGGATTAGTATTTGTTCAAGGGATCTCTCAATTAGCCTATGCCAATTGGAAATGGCCATATGTTGTTTGTAAAGATTTTGGAATTAGTTTTTTTTCATTTGTAGAAGTTGGAATAACAGAATTATTAATTAGAATTGAAAATACAATAAAAAGTGATAGATAAGGATACGGATTTTTTTAAAATCACAAATAATTTCACTAAAACGGCAAGTGTTTTATCGAATCAGATTATAAAATCAAATTTGGATTTTAAGCCAAAAGTAACTATTGCTATCCCCACTTACAAGAGGGCGGCTCTTCTGAAAGAAGCAATTGATAGTGCAATAAATCAGATAGGCTATGAATTTTATGACATAATTGTCGTAGATAATGACCCTGAAAGAGGATGTGAGACGGAAAAATTATTGCTGTCTTATAATGATAAGAGAATTACTTATTATAAGAATTCTGAAAATATTGGAATGGCCGGAAATTGGAATCGTTTGTTTGAATTAGCCATAGGTGATTATGTTGTAATGTTACATGATGATGATTTAATACTTTCTTCTTTCTTATCAGAATGTATGCGTTTTATTGATAATAAAAGAGATGTAGGTATTTTGAGGCCAGTTTCACAATTATTTAATGAAACATTAACTCATGATCAGATTCTACAATTTGAAAAAGATTCAAATATTATTAAAGGATGTAAATGGAGAGGTAAGTTTAAGCGTATATTTGATATTGACAATTGTTTAAGTTTTGCGTTAGGTGCACCTACCGGTTGCTTATTTAATAAAAAAGCGGTTTTTGATATCGGCGGGTACAACGATGATTTTTATCCATCACAAGATTATTGTTTTGCACTATTGTTTTCTTGTCACTATAAAGTCTACATATTAAAAAAGACATTAACTTTATATCGTTGGGGTGAAAATGAATCTCTAAATATTTCGACAAGGAAAGCTTTTGCAACGGATGCTTATTATCTAAGAAAATCTATTTTTAAGAAATATGGTTTACCAAAATATATTACTGATAGATATTTATATTGTTTTATAAATATTCATAAAGATTTAAATTTAAATTTTGATGAGAGTACATTGATTCATATAAATACAAATCAGGGAAATATGACTTTTTTTTCAAATATTATTTGGGTTTATATGAAAATAATAAAGACAATTAAATATAAAATAGGGCTCGATTTTTGGTGATTTAATTTTACGATGTCAAATGAAAATTTGATTGGTAATATTTTTTTTAGTGTTTTAAATTAAAAAAAATGAAAAAGATAAAAAATAGAAGATTAGTAAATTTGTTTTATTTCAATATAGATTTTATAGGAAAAGACATGTTTCTTGTGCCGAAATATTTAAGTGACTACTTAGGCATTCAAGGAGAAGTTGTTTATCCTAAAGGAGAAGATAACGCTCAGTTTTCCAACGAGTATAGAGGAATGAAGTTAACTCCTATTAAATCCGGCAGTAAATTTTACTCAACGATTTGGAGTGAAAAGGAAATGGCCTGGTGGCTAATAAAAAATGCAAGAACGATAGATGTTTTATGTTTGTTTTGGTTGAGTCATCGGAATATTATTTTCGCTAAAATTTTCAAGATATTAAATCCTACTGGAATTTGTTATGTAAAAGGAGATTTAGGATATACTGATTTTTCACAAATTTCGAAAAAAGGTATAACTAGTCATATTAAAAATTTCTTTTTAAATGCGGTTGATGTTTTTTCTGTAGAAACTGAAGTAAATTACGAGGCTATAAAAAATGGTGGATTTGGGGAGCATTTAAGTAAATCAACTGTTTTAATGTCGAATGGATTCGATATAGAACTTTTTGAGAAATTAGACATTGTTAAGAGAGAGTTTGAACAAAAAGAAAATTTGCTTATTACAGTTGGAAGAATTGGACATAAAGATAAAAATAATGAAATGATGCTTGCTGCTCTTGATGGTGTTGACATGGGAGATTGGAAATTTAAGTTGGTTGGTAACGTTGAAAAAGAATTTATTAAATCTTACGATGATTTTATTTTAAAAAATCCCGATAAAAAAGATAAAGTTATATTGACTGGTGCAATATACGTTAGAAATGAATTGTGGGAAATATATAATAAGGCTAAAGTTTTTGTTTTAACATCCCCAAAAGAATGTATGGCACAAGTGTTTTCTGAAGCACTTGCCTTTGGTAATTATATTTTGACTACAAATGTCGCTGGAAATATAGAAATTTCTGATAAAGGAAAACTTGGAAGAATTATAGACGTTGGTGATGTTGAGGCTTTAAGAGCTTCTTTACAAAATATTTTTGAATCAAAAATTGATTTAGAGACTAATTATAAAGAATCGATTAAATTATCGGATTCAAAACTTAATTGGAGAACACTTATAGCAAAAGTAGGGGATAGAATTGTTGAGATTAACTCTAGAAAATGAATAGAGATGAAAGTTTTTTTTTAGAGGTGTATTTTAAAATAAATTTGGAAAAATGAAAAGATTGTTCTATTTGATGGTGGAATTATTTGGTTATGTACTGTCTAAAATTTTTGATTATAAATTTTTGACCAAATTTAAACTAGTTAAAAGGTTGATTTATTCTTCTTGGTATAAAAGATTTTTCAAATCATATGGAAAAAATTTCATTCTAGATTATCCTTTTTATGGATTAGGACTTGAATTTGTTGAAGTCGGTGATAATTTTATTGGCTGTCCTGGATTAAGAATTGAAGCATGGTCTCAATATAGAAATGACTATTTTAAGCCAGAGATTATCATTGGGAATAATGTTTGTTTCAATTATAATTGTCATATAGGTGGAATTGGAAAGATCACAATAGGGGATAATGTATTAATAGGTAGTAATGTACTAATTACAGATCATTATCATGGTAGGACAGATAATGAAAGTTTGAAAATTCCACCTATTTCAAGATCTTTATATTATAAAGGAGAAGTTATAATTGAGAGTAATGTTTGGATTGGTGAAAATGTTTCAATAATGCCAAATGTTATAATTGGTGAGAATTGTATTATTGGAGCTAATTCAGTAGTAACTAGAAGTTTCCCTGAAAATTCATTAGTAGCTGGAGTACCAGCAGAAATTATAAATAAATGAGAAAAATAGCGTTTACAATTTGTGCAAAAAACTATATCGGATTAGCTCAAGTATTAGAATCGTCAATTAAAAAGTTTAATAATGACATTGATTTTTATATTTTTGTCGCAGATGAGTTTGAAACTAAAAATGAAGTATTACCAATAAATGTGTTAATTTCTAGAGACGTTCTACCAATTAGCTATGAGAATTGGAATCAAATGAGTTTTAAATATGATTTGACTGAGTTTTGTACATCTATTAAACCAATATGCTTCAATTATATACTAAATAATTTCAATCCTGATTCTTGTATATACTTTGATCCTGACATATTAGTTTTTAATTCATTAAAATCAGTATATGAAAAATTGACCACTTCGTCAATAGTGTTAACACCTCATATAACTACAATTGAGAATAAATATACAGGTAAGTTAAAAGAGCAAAATCTTCTTTTTTCTGGTATGTTCAATTTAGGGTTTTTAGCCTTGAAGAATGATATAAACTCTAGAAAAATGCTTAATTGGTGGGAAATTCGTTTGGAAGATCGGTGTTTCAAAGACACAATGGAAAGTTATTTTACTGATCAAAAGTGGATGGATTTCTTGCCATCGTTATTTCCTGAAAATATTCATATTTCCTCACATCTTGGTCTCAACCTAGCGCCCTGGAATTTTCATGAAAGAGATGTTTTTGTTGATAATGGCAAATATTATGTCAAGAATAGAATAAATACTGAAAGTAATAATGTATATGAATTGATTTTTGTTCACTTTTCCGGTTTTAATTATAAGTTGTTATTAAATGATGAGGTTTCTCACGGAACTCTTGACAAATTGAATGACTATAAAGACATAGATTTGATAGTTGGTGAGTATTCTAAAATTTTAAAATCCAGCAATCTGACTAAATACATCAATTTCAATTACACATATAATTTATTTTCAAATGGAGTCCGTATTTCGAACACTTATAGAAGATTATTCAGACGTTTGTTCGAAGATGGGAAAATAGGAACTAACCCTTTTGACAGCAATGGAGAATTCTATCTGAAATTGAGTCGAAAGAAGATGTTGAAAATAGGAGTTGTTTATAATGACAAAATAACACTGAATAATTTAACCAATACTAACAAAAAAATTCAAGTAATAAATAGATTCTTCTACATTGCCTTTAGACTTTTAGGTGCAGAAAGATTCTTTCAATTATGTAGGGCATTGCGTATCTATTCAAAGATTGAAAATCAGATATTTATTATTGACTCAGAATACAATAATAAATTTAAATTGAGAATTTGATTGGTTTATAGGGTTGTATATCTGAATTAATTATTCTTCTATAGAATGAAAATTTGTTTAATAATATATTTAATGAAAATAATTTATCTCGGTTATAATTCTTTTGATGAACATAAGCGTGGCGTTGAAAATGTAATAGATTTTCAATCTCAGTCGTTGGGTTTTGAAAATAAATATTATCTACATTGGGGGAATAACAAGACTGTAAAGAAAAATAATAATTTTATTTGTATTTCAATTAAACACTGTTGGTATTTTCCTATTATAATAAATGTTATAATAGGAAAATTGAAAAAAAAAAATGGAAATAATATCATTGTTCATTCACATAATTACTTATATACATTTTTTTCTATATTTAAAACTCATTTATTCACAGTTCACGATGGTTTGTATTACTTGAACTCTAGTAAAAAAAGAAAAATTACTTTACATTTCAAATTAATCGAAAAGATAGTTTACAAAAGAGTTAAAACTGTTCACTTTATATCTAATTATTCAAAACAACAATCACTATTTGGAACTAAAGATAATTTTGTTATCATTCCAAATACTTCTCATTTTGAACATTATCAACAAGGTGTTATTCCTGATACAAACGTGTTTAGAAATACGTATTTGAATGTATTAATTGTTAGAAGCATTGAAGAAAGAGCTCGAATCGATTTATTACTTGAAGTTGCAGAGAAGCAAATTGGTATTTATAACTTTATAGTTGCTGGGAAAGGACCTTTACTAGAAAATTATAGAGAAATTATAAAATCGAAAAGAATTGATAATGTTATTTTATTAGGTTATGTAGAGGATAAAGAATTACTTATGCTATATGCAAATTGCGATTTAGTTTTAATGATTGCTGAATATGGAGAGGGATTTGGACTTCCTATTATTGAAGGTTATCTATTCAACAAACCTGTCATAGCATCAAATAAATGTGCAATACCTGAGGTTATAATATCAAAAGAATATTTATTTGAAAATAATTCAGAAAGCATTATACAATCACTTAAATTTGCTTCTAATAATTTACATAATAATTACCGGGATTATTATGATAGAAATTTTTCGAACGCTGTTGTATTATCAAAATTTAAAGATTTATACTCAAATACTTTTATATGACTATATATATCTTTACGATATTAATTCTATTTACTTTTTCCTTATTAGAAGTGAATTATTCACTTTCCCCAAATTTAAAAAATACGCTGATTTTTATTAGTTATTTTATTCTTATTTTTCAAGTAGGCTTACGATGGGAGACAGGTTCAGATTGGAATCCTTATTTGAATAATTTTGAAGAATCATCAAATTTTTTATCTGTTATATTAAGCCCTTTTGAGTTTGGTTATAGCATTTCAGTCTGGATATTTAAACTTTTTTCATCTGACTATTCATTATTTCTATTATTACACGCTATAATATATTACTTCCTTATTTTTAAAAGTTTTCATCGCTATTCACCTAATTTATTTCTCCCATTGATGTTGTATTATACGATATCAATGGGGATGATGGGATCGAATAGACAACTAATTGCTTTGGCAATTTGTCTTTATGCTGTAAGATTTATAATTGAGAAAAAACCACTAATATTTTTTCTTTTTGTTCTAATTGCGTCATTTTTTCATACAACTGCTTTATTCTTTGTGATTTATTACTTTCTAAACCGAAAAGTCAATATACATGCTTTTTTTTTAATTCTGTTTGGGTCTTTTATTATTGGAAAAACGCAGCTACCTCTATTCTTATTCTCAAAATTAGGTAATCTAATTGGAGGTCATTTTTTAGATAGAACTACTGCTTATTCCGATACTGCAACTGATATTTTATCAGAGGCAAAACTTAGTTTAATTGGTTTAGTAAAAAGATTAGTTTTTTTGTTTTTTTTCTATTATAATAGGAAAATACTACGTGAAAAGCTAGTTTATTATAACTTAATGTTAAATGGATATTTTGTTGGAATTGTTTTGTATTTCCTTTTTGCAGATACACTTTTGATAATGGTGAATAGAGGAAGTTTGTATTTTAATATAATGGAATCATTGCTTATAGCTTCACAAATGCTTCTTATAAAAGGAAAAGATATTAAAATTGCAGCATCTATTGTACTGCTTCTTTTTTTATACCAATCAATTGCAAGTTACCCAGAATTGTTTGATCCATATAAAGGTGTATTCATTAATTCAGATTTTCGAAGGACAATGTTTTAAATAGTCGACCAATAATGGCAAAAAAAATAATAATTATTGACAATATAATTTTTTCACTTCAAAAACATGGAGGTATTTCAGTTGTTTGGTATGAGCTGCTAATACGCATGTTAGAAGATCCTGATTTTGAATGTGAATTTATAGATCTTCCGAATCAAAATAGTTTGAGGGCAGAATTAGATATTCCTTCAATAAATATTTTGAAGAATAACCTATCATATTTACCCCTACAAATTCAGCGATATGTAAATCCGAAAGTAAATTCAACTTCAGATAAGTGTATTTTCCATTCCAGCTATTTTCGTACAACAAGTAATGCCAATATCATGAATGTTACAACAATTCATGATTTTACTTATGAGTATTTTTTTTGTGGATTAGCTCAAAGAATTCATATGTTTCAGAAAAGGAATTCAATTGAACATTCTAAGAAAATAATTTGCGTTTCAGAGAATACTAAATACGATTTGTTTAAATTTCATCCCCAAATTAAAGAAGACCAAGTTGAAGTTGTTTATAATGGCGTTAGTGATGATTATTGTATTCTTAATCACAAAGAGAGATTACTTATTAATGAGTTGATTCCCTTTAAAATGAATGAATATGTTTTATATGTAGGTGATAGAAAAAGTGAATACAAAAATTTTAAAATGCTCGTTGAAGCATGCAATATATCAAAATTTCCACTAGTTATTGTAGGAGGAGAACCAAGTAAACTCGAAGAATCATTTTTGAACGAAAAGCTAGGAAGGCTTAAATACATACATCTTATAGGTATAGATAACTCTAAGCTGAATTTACTTTATAATTGTGCCTTTTCTTTTGTATATCCATCATTATATGAGGGTTTTGGTATTCCAATTTTAGAAGCTCAGAAAGCAGGTTGTCCTGTAATTTGTTCAAATCAATCTTCAATACCAGAAGTTGCTGGTAATGCAGCGTTTATAATTGATGATATTTCTGCTTTAAAAATCGCAGATATTTTAGTTGAGAATTTATCTCGATCAGATCAAACAAATAAAATAATAGATGAAGGATTTATAAATGCAAAACGCTTTTCTTGGGATAAATGTTACCAACAAACTAAACAGGTTTATTCGGATGTTTATTCCTCTTTCGAATAAAAAAAATAACAAATGAAAATCTCCATAATAACTGTGTCATATAATAGTTCTACAACAATAAGGGATACCATTGATTCAGTACTGAACCAAACTTATCCAGATATTGAATATATAATTATAGATGGATCTTCAAAAGATACCACAGTAGATATTATAAAGGAAAATGAGTCTCATTTTAACGGACGAATGAAGTGGATTAGTGAGCCGGATAAAGGACTTTATGATGCAATGAATAAAGGGATTCAAATGGCAACGGGAAATGTTGTTGGAATCATTAATTCTGATGATTTATTTTGTGATAAGTCTGCAATAGAAAAAGTGATGCGAATCTTTGAAAAAAATAAATCCTTAGATTCAGTATATGCTGATTTATTTTATGTTGCTCAAGTTGATACATCAAAAATAGTAAGGCGCTGGATAACTGGTAAGCAAAAACAATTTAAATATGGTTGGCATCCAGCACATCCTACGTTGTATATAAAGAAAGAAGTTTATAATAAGTATGGACTTTTTAATTTAGATTTTAAACTCGCAGCTGATTTTGAAATTATGTTGCGTTTTCTTGAAAAGTACGAAATTTCAACCAGTTATATTCAAGAAGCTTTTGTGAAAATGCGTTTAGGGGGTGAAACAAATAAAAGTTCGAAAAATATCTATAATCAGAATGTTGAATGTATAAAAGCTTTTCATTTAAATGGATTAAAAGTGAATTCTTTACTTTATCCGTTCTTTCGTATTCTTCCAAAATTATTGCAGTTTAAGAAATGAAGACTTTATTATTTACGGGAGCTTCAGGATTCTTAGGACAAAATATACTCCCCATTCTGACTAATAATTATAGTGTTAGAACT
>Ga0302170_10001072_pt1 | contig 10737 bp, 11 predicted proteins | sample I_Fen_N2_1_FD_193492 | JGI IMG/M metagenome (GOLD analysis project Ga0302170, IMG submission 193492) | Peat permafrost microbial communities from Stordalen Mire near Abisko, Sweden - I_Fen_N2_1 | ecosystem: Environmental > Terrestrial > Soil > Wetlands > Permafrost | place: Sweden: Abisko...
GTTCACGACTGGCGTAATTGCCTGGATCCCATTTCCCGTTTGCATTGCGGTCATTAATGAGTCGAACAAAATACTTACCGGGCTTTATAAAATAGAAATCAGCTTGTCCATGATCTAGTATCTCTCGTCGTACTGTTTTTCCTCTCTCGTTGAGTAGTTCCACTATTGCAACCCCATCAACACCTTTAATGCTAAGGAATAAGCTTGCATATTCATCGAGCTTTTTCACTTTAACCTTTTCCTTTTTGGGTGCTGTAAATAAGCCGTAAACGCCATGAAAAGCCGTTGAGTCGAGCGATAGCTCGTAGTCCATCCCCGGATTCCATTCAGCTTTAATTGTGTACTCTCGAATATGGAGAGAATCTTGTTCAATAAGGAAAGGCTTCTGGTACCATATACTATCGTCCGTCTTCTTTTCTTGTAGATGAATCATCGTGGTATCGAACCGCAAAATCGGTTCATTGAACGATAATACGAAGTTATTCAGTAAATCCATCGAAGCTCCCGGAGTAATGTGGCACTCTAAAAATGGAATTCCAGGCTCTTTATCCTCCGACTTTCCGTCATCATCTTTCTTCTTTTTCTTTTTTCCATCTTTCTTATCAGATTGAGAAAAATTACGTTTGGTGACCTTCTGGGCGACCTCAAGTGTGTCGTGAGTTGTTGCGAGATGCCCCGTAGAGTCTGTGCTGAGATACGAGATACCAAAACGCAGGGTATCAATTTTCGCCATCAATGTATCTTTTGTCCAATACCGTAGTGTGTCGTTGTGCTCAGAATGTTCTAAGATGAGATCGTCTGCATTGAAGTTTAATCCGGTAAGTTTGGGTAACTCTGAGCTTCCTCCAGAAAAGACAAGCCAGAAGTTATAGGGATCCGGACGTTCCGCTTTTAGGAAATAGCGTGCTTCGGTATTCTCCTTAAAAGCCCGCAATAGCAAATTGTCGGGCAAGTAGCGTGTATAGGGTACCTTCCGTATCGAGTCAAGTGCAATCGAATCGCGTGTCATTCGCCAAGTTGTGTCCTGACGCATAGCCATAACAGAAGTCGGCGTAACAAACTCTTTTAGAAATGCAATCTGTTCGCTTTTTTGGTTGAACATAAAGTTCTGGTCGCCATCCAACAAGGCAACCACCTGATACGTGCCGGGAGCAATACCTTTAATGCGGAAGGCTCCTTTTGCATCAGTGCGTGAAATTCGAGTAAGTGGTTTTTTGAAAAACGATGAATCGGCGTTCGCTTTTGCCGAATTCGGATCTACCGGATATACCCCAACGAGAATACTTTTTATCGGATCAAGTGTTTCTGCATCTAGTACATGTCCTGCAATTTGTAAGGTGTCTACAACATTGCCGGTAGAAAATATAAACGCATAATTTCCAAATTCGTTCCCTTCATTATTGTCGACAATTGCATCGCCAAAGTCAATGCTGTACGTAGTATTAGGAAGTAAATCCTCGTTTAATTGAACGGTAATTGTTTTGGTTGCTGAAGATGATATTTTAGGTGATTCAAGTTGAGGCGGAGAGATAATAACATTCTCACTCGCGTTGTCTACTTTTACAAACTCATCGAAACGAAGTTCTATTTTTTTATCTTTATATCCGACTGCATTAATTCGAGGTGAAGTGCCAATCAGATGAGGAGGAGTTTCATCATACGGACCTCCCTCGGGATTTCCCATATTCGCACAGCTAGTTAGTATGGTAAAAAGAAGTAGCCAAAGTATGCCTTTGCTGTTGTTTTTTAGATCCTTTTTTGCATTCATGGCGCAAATATACCGAAAATCTCAAAGAAAACTTGTATCTTTGTACACAAAAAATTGTAAATGATGAAAATCGCATTAGTAGGTTACGGCAAGATGGGCCGTATGATAGAAGAAATTGCTCGTAGCAGAGGGCATGAGATTGTCTCTATAATTGATGTGGAAAATGCTTCCGATTTTGAGAGTGAAGCGTTCCGCTCTGCAGAAGTTGCCATTGAATTTACAGCTCCCCATGCTGCTTTAGGCAATGTACGCAAATGCTTTGAAGCCGGCGTGAAAGTGGTTTCCGGCAGTACCGGTTGGTTGGCCGGCAATGAAGCAGAGATGAAGCAATTCTGTGAGGGAGGTAAACAAACTCTCCTTTGGTCTTCCAATTTCAGTGTTGGAGTAGCCGTTTTCTCAGCAGTCAACAAGTATTTGGCACGCATCATGAATAATTATCCCAATTACGAGGTTTCGATGACAGAGGTCCACCATATTCATAAGTTGGATGCTCCCTCCGGAACTGCCATTACTTTGGCTGAAGGAGCTATCGAGAATCTCGATCGTAAGGATTCATGGGTGTTGAGTGAGTTGAGCGGCGAAGTTTCGCCTAATGCAGTAGCCGACGTACAGCCTGTTGTTTCAGCTTCTCAATTTCCTATTCACAGTGTTCGTGAAGGAGAGGTTCCCGGAATCCACTTCATTCGTTATGAAGGAGAAGCCGATTCTATTACAATTACTCATGATGCTAAAAACCGTAAAGGCCTTGCACTCGGAGCTGTTTTGGCAGCCGAGCTGTTAGCTAATCGTACCGGTTTCTTGACGATCAACGACTTGTTCTCTTTCTAACGCAAACCGAATTCGAGTAACTTCGATTCGTTGTACGGTATAAAGTATAAAGAGGAGCCTCCTAGTGAGGTTCCTCTTATTTTTTGTTGGGATGAAGATTTGCAAATCTCCGCAGAATTTAGTAACTTTGTAGCATGTAATAGATCGTTTCAAATATTTGAAAAATGCGTTTCTCAAATATGAAAAATGCGTATTTAATATTGCAAAAATGCGTTTTAGATATTTGAAATGAGAAAAACAAAAGCAAATATTGATAAGAAGTATTCAATGAAAACGAAGGAAGGAAAGGCTCAATATGAGCTCTATACTTTGCCCGTTCCGAGCAAGTATACACGTTTGTCGCGTGTGCATCCGCGTTTAGTGGAAAGCCGTACCGTGGGTACGGATGAAGTGGCTGCCAAAATACAACGTCGTAGTACGCTTACGGTGGCCGATGTAAAGGGTGCGCTATCTGCGTTGAGTGAGGTGATGATTGAAACCTTGCAGGAGGGTAACCGGGTTTATTTGCAGGGGATAGGCTATTTCAGCCTGTCGCTGACTTGTCCGGCTACGCATTTAGAAAACCAGATACGTGCCGGATCGATCACGGTGAAGAACATCGATTTTCGGCCCGAGGTTCAACTAAAGCAACGGTTAAAGGAGATTGAGCTGGAACGTGTACATACGCATACGGCAACGGCCGAATTGACTCAAGAGAAGCGTTTGGAATTGTTGGCTGCTTGGTTTGTTGACCATGCCAGCATCAACCGTCGAGATTATGAACGTGTTTGCCAATGTACCAGTTCTACAGCTTATCGGCAATTGAAAGAACTCGTATTGAAGGGCTATCTATTGCGCGAAGGAAGTAGGAATGCACCTGTTTATCTAGCTAGAAAATAGATTCTTGAAAATGAAGATGGGCTGACGATTCCAAAACAAGAATCGTCAGCCCAAATCATTATATTACAGCTGTTTATGAAGGAACTGACGATCTGAAGGTAAATTGTCAATTTCTAGTAGTTGGGTTAGTTATTCTCTTTGAATAAGCTCTTCAAAGAGAAGCTTCATCCCTTCGGTTGCCTTTTTCTGGATAAAACGGAATTGATTATTCTGTGAAGCTTTTACTTCCTTCGGGTCTATTAATATGACGTTTGCATTTTGCGGTGCATAGTTCAGCAAACTAGCAGCCGGATAAACCACTAAAGAGGTACCAATAATCAAAAAAAAGTCGGCTGTTTCCACCTCTTTAATAGCTTCCTCAATCATTGGAACAGCTTCTCCAAACCATACAATAAACGGACGTAGCTGTGAACCGTCACCTGCTAAATCGCCAATTTTCACTTCGTATTCTTCAGACTTTAGAGTGCGGAGGTAGCGAGCATCATTGGGCGCCTTCGAAGAGCATACTTTAGTGAGTTCGCCATGTAAGTGAATCACTTTTGTCGATCCGGCTCTTTCGTGCAGGTTATCTATGTTTTGGGTGATTATCACAACCTTATATTCTTTTTCAAGCTCAGCTAATAGCATATGTGCTGTATTGGGCTCAACACTTGAGAGCTGCTTGCGGCGCTCATTGTAAAAATGAGTAACCAAAGTAGGATTGCGTTGGTATCCTTCGGGGGTAGCAACTTGCTCTACAGGGTAATTATCCCAAAGCCCTCCGGCATCACGAAACGTGCTGATACCACTCTCTGCACTGATGCCTGCACCAGTAAGAACCACTATTTTTTTCATTTCTCTACCTATTGTATATATAAGAGCTACAAAAATAGTGATTTTTCCGAAAAAAAGCAAGGATATACCAAAATAAATACCTATTTTTGCACGCTAAACGATTATAGAAAAAGAAAAAAATGGACAAATTTAGTTATGCAATCGGTTTAGGCATCGGCCAAAACCTTTCCGCAATGGGTGCAAAAGATATTAATGTAGATGACTTTGCAGCCGCAGTAAAGGCCGTGTTGAATGGCGAAAAACCAGCGATATCTCACGAAGAGGCCCGCGAATTGGTGAATAACTTCTTTGAAGAAAAAGAAAAAGAGCAAGGCGCAGCCTCAATAGAGGTAGGGCAGAAGTTCTTAGCTGAGAATGCTACCAAAGAAGGTGTGCATGTACTGCCTAGCGGTTTGCAATATGAAGTGCTTGTAGAAGGCAACGGTAAAAAAGCAAAAGCAACTGATAAAGTAAAGTGCCACTATGAAGGCTCGTTAATCGATGGTACTGTTTTTGATAGCAGTGTACAACGTGGAGAACCAGCTACCTTTGGTGTAAATCAGGTGATTCAAGGTTGGGTAGAAGCTTTGCAATTGATGCCGGAAGGTTCAAAATGGAAACTATTTATTCCTAGTGAACTTGCTTATGGCGCACAAGGTGCAGGCCAAGCTATTCCTCCTCATAGTGCCTTGGTTTTCGAGGTAGAACTCATTGAGGTATTATAATAATCAGAAATTAATCAATAAAACAAATAAACAAATGAAAAAACTTAGTTTTTTGGTTGCTGCAGCATTTATCGTGCTAATGGGCTCTTGCTCAGGCAATCATGAAGAAGCAAAAAGCGAACAACTAGACTCGCTTTCTTATGCTTTTGGTGTGGCTCAGTCACAAGGATTGAAAGAGTATCTTGTAAGCTTGAAGGTAGATACTACCAATTTGGATCAGTTTATCAAAGGTCTGAAAGAAGGCATGAAAGATCTTAGCAAAGAAGATCAAGCTCGTCAGGCTGGTGTAAACATCGGTCAACAGCTTAAAAACCAAATGGTAAAAGGTATCAACCAAGAACTCTTTGGCACTGACTCAACAAAAACAATCAGCGTAGATAAGTTCATGGCTGGTTTCATTGCTGCAACTACAGGTAAAGATTGCAAAATGAATACTCAAAGTGCAGGTTTGTATGTACGTGCTAACATGGAGCGTATCAAATCTAGCATGATGGAAAAAACATATGGTGCAAACCGTCAGGCTGGAGAAAAATTCCTTGCTGCTAATGCAAAGAAACCAGGCATCAAAGTAACTCCAAGTGGATTGCAATATAGAATCATCAAAGAAGGAACAGGTGAAAAGCCATCTCCTACTTCACGTTGTAAGGTTTCTTATAAAGGAACTTTGATCGACGGAAAAGTATTCGATCAGTCTCCTGCAAAAGCTCCGATCACTTTCGCAGCTAATCAGGTTATTAAAGGTTGGACTGAGGCTCTTTGCATGATGCCTGTAGGTTCAAAATGGCAGTTGTTTGTTCCTCAGCAATTAGCTTATGGTAGTCGTGAGGCTGGTATTATCCGTCCTTTCTCTGCCTTGGTTTTCGAAGTTGAGTTATTAGGTATCGAGAACGGTCCTTCTAATGTGACTCCTGCTGGTCAGCAGATGGTGCAACAAGCACAGCAACAACAAATGCAATAAATGATTTTGCACTTTCAAAGTGCTTTGAAATTCAAATAGTAATAAAAAAGAGCGATCCTGTATTGGATTGCTCTTTTTTATATTAAAAACCAGACTTTTTTGCTTGAATGCTTTACAATATAGAAAAAATGTTGTATATTTGCTTACTTTTTGATATCACAAATTATAAATAGCTTAAACGTCATGGAGAAAATAGACGAATTGGATCGTAAAATACTTGAAATAATTTCGCAAAATGCGCGTATTCCTTTTAAGGATGTAGCAGCAGAATGCGGGGTTTCGCGTGCTGCGATTCATCAACGTGTGCAGCGACTCGTTGATTTGGGAGTGATTATTGGCTCCGGTTACAATGTAAATCCAAAGAGTTTGGGTTTTCATACCTGTACTTATGTAGGCATAAAGCTTGAAAAAGGCTCTCAGTACAAAAGTGTAGTAGAGGAATTTTTAAAAATCCCCGAGATTATCGAGTGCCATTTTACTACCGGACCTTATACCATGCTTATCAAACTCTTTGCACGCGACAATGAACATTTAATGGAACTGTTGAATGCCAAGATGCAAAGTGTAGATGGAGTAGTTGCCACAGAGACTCTTATCTCCTTAGAACAAAGTATAAAGAAGGTACTGCCAATAAGCCGTTCGGTGGCACACATTGAGACTAAACCGATTATTGAGGATTGATAAACCAACTTTTAATCGTTTCTTATGACAGAATGGTTGCAACAGTGGAGCTTAGCCGGCTTGTTTATCGGAATCTGCACCTTTTTAATTATCGGATTTTTTCATCCGGTAGTTATCAAGTGTGAATATTACTTTGGTACAAAATGTTGGTGGTGGTTTCTTGTATTAGGTCTCGTTGGTACTGCCGCTGCTTTGTGGGTGGATGACGTTTGTCTATCCGCCTTGTTAGGGGTCTTTTCGTTTTCCAGTTTCTGGACTATTAAAGAGATCTTTGAACAGGAAGAGCGTGTGCGCAAAGGTTGGTTCCCCAAGAATGATAAATTGAAGAAAGTATGACTTCTCCCTTGCTATCTCCGGCTCCTCTTCGTGAAGGGGATCTGGTAACCATTGTTTCGCCCTCAAGTAAAATAGATAAAGAACTAGTGAGAGGGCAAAAAGAACGTCTTGAGTCGTGGGGCTTAAGAGTAAAGATAGCTCCTCATGCCTTAGATGCGGACGGAAACTTTGCAGGAACGATGGCTCATCGTTTGAAAGATTTCCAGTCGGCTATGGATGATGATACTATTCGTGCTCTTTTTTGTAGCCGTGGAGGTTATGGTGCTGTGCATCTCTTGGACTTGATATGCTTCGATCGTTTTCGACTTTCTCCAAAATGGTTGATTGGCTTCAGTGATATTACGGCCTTACATAATCTCTATCAACGCGAAGGTTTTGTAAGTGTGCATGGAATCATGGGGCGGCATTTAGCCATGGAACCTGCAGAGGACCCTCAGACCCTAGCTTTAAAGCAACTCCTTTTTACAGGCCTTCCTCCTACCTATACCGTTCAATCTCATAAATTAAACCTCATGGGTACTACAAAAGGTATATTACGAGGTGGCAATCTCAGCGTTTTTTATGGATTACGCGGAACTCCATTCGATCTCCCTTGTGAAGCTGAAAATACAATTTTAGTTCTGGAGGACGTAGGCGAACGTCCTTATCATGTGGAGCGGATGATGTACAATTTACAGTTGGCGGGTATCCTTTCTCGATTGAAAGGGCTTGTGGTAGGACAATTTACCGACAACGACGATCTTCCGATTGGCGATTTGGTAGATAAAAGCATTGGCCGCAGCATTTATCAACTGATTTATGACTTTGTAAAACCTTATGGCTATCCGGTATGTTTTAATTTTCCGGTAGGCCATACTTCCCAAAATGCTCCTCTCTTGTTAGGCTCGGAGGTTGTGCTTTCTGTGGGCAAAAGTGAAGCTTATCTAGAATCTTCTAACCTTAAAAAAAGTTGATAATGAAAACTCAAATAGTACTTACCGCTTTCTTCTTTACCGCCTCTTTATTAGGCGGCTGTAGTGCATCTGCTTCGAAAGAAGATCAACATAAAAAGGCTTCTGTTGTTGATAGTAATATAAATGTGCCGGTTTTTAATGCCGATAGTGCCTATCAATATATTGCTCAACAAGTTGCATTTGGGCCTCGTGTTCCGAATACTTCAGCTCATGAATCGTGTGGGGCTTTTTTGGCAGGTGAATTACGCAGGCATGGAGCAACGGTGATTGAACAAAAAGCGGTAGTTACGGCTTATGACGGCACTGCTTTACGTGCAACTAACATAATCGGCTCTTTTCAACCGCAAAATAAAACCCGTTTACTCCTTTTTGCTCACTGGGATACACGGCCTTGGGCTGACAATGATCCCGATGAATCGAAGCATCATACTCCTATACTTGGTGCGAACGATGGAGCGAGTGGCGTAGCTATGTTGCTTGAGATGGCGCGGCTGATTCAGGAACAACAACCACAGGTAGGAATTGATCTGATCTTTTTCGATTGTGAAGATTATGGCACTCCTCAATGGGCCGGACAAGACTCTGAGGATTCGTGGTGCCTTGGCACTCAATATTGGGCTTCAACTCCTCATGTAGAAGGCTATAATGCGCGTTATGGTATTTTACTCGATATGGTAGGAGGACGTAATGCAACGTTCTATCAAGAGCGCTTCTCGAAAGAGTATGCACAATCGACTATTGATAAGGTTTGGAATACAGCTTCAACGCTTGGCTTCGGCTCCTATTTCCCAATGGAGGAAGGTGGATCGATTACGGATGATCATTTGTATGTCAATCGAATAGCGGGTATTCCGAGTATCGATATAATCCCGATGGATAAACTTAACGGTGGCTTTGGCTATTCTTGGCATACACTGCAGGACGATATGAGTTGTATTAATAAGGCTACACTAAAGGCGGTGGGACAGACTTTGACCACTGTAATTTATAACGAAAAGAAATGACAATAAACGAAAAGCAAGATGAAATTGTTGAAGAATTCAATGATTTCGACGATTGGATGGATCGGTATCAGCTACTCATTGATTTAGGTAATGAACAAGGAGAGTTGGACGCTAAATATAAAACGGATCAGAACTTAATAGATGGTTGCCAAAGTCGGGTATGGCTTCAGGCGGATCTTAATGAGAATGGCGAAATTATCTTTCGAGCAGAAAGTGATGCTCTGATAGTAAAAGGAATTATCGCTTTGTTATTGCAAATCGTTTCGGGGCATACTCCGAAAGAAATCTTGGAAACCGAACTTTATTTTATAGAGAAGATAGGTCTTAAAGAACATCTATCTCCTACGCGTAGTAATGGCCTTCTTGCCATGGTGAAGCAAATACGTTTGTATGCCATTGCTTTCCAAAGCAAAGGAGCCTAACCGTTATTCCTCTAAGATGATGCCACCTCCCAAAAGACGGTCGCCGAGGTAAAATGCGGCAGCCTGACCGGGCGCAATGGCAGTAAGAGGCTCTTGAAGGGTGATGTGCAGATGAGAGCCTTGTGGGGTAGTGTACTCGCTAACTCGACAGTGATTGAGCTGTTTCTTATAGCGGATCTTCACAACAAGTTCGGAAGGATTGCTGAGTAATTCAGTGGGATCGGGTGAACGCCAGTCGCAGATATCAAATTCCATTCGAGCTGTATCTTCAATAGCCCCCAATACAATCTCGTTTTCTTGTGGGCGTATCCCTGTGACGAAGAGCTGACGATTCAGCCAAATACCAAGTCCGCGTCGTTGCCCGATGGTGTAGAAGGGGTAACCCTCATGCTTTCCGAGAATAGTTCCTTTGTTATCTAGAAAAGAACCTTTAGTAAAGGTACTTGTTCCTAATTCACGACGTAGGAATGAGCGATAATCCATTGGACAAAAACAAACGCCTAAGCTATCTCGTTTGGTGGCTACTCTTTGATACCCTCGCGCAGTAGCAATTGCACGAACGTCTATCTTAGTACGTTCTCCGAGTGGGAAGATAATGCGCCGTAGTAAAGCTTCGGAAAGTCCCCAGAGGAAAAAGGATTGATCTTTATCAGGATCGAATCCTTGTCGAATAAACAATGTCTGCGAAGGCGATTCAATTAAGCGTACATAATGCCCGGTGGCGATGTACTCAATCCCTCTTTCGTCTGCTAGCTGTGCCAATAGTGGCCATTTAAGCAAATTGTTGCAAAGCGCACATGGTACAGGGGTGCGTCCGGCCATGTATTCAGAAATAAAGTAATCGACAATCTGTGTACGGAACGTGGCGCGTGCATCGTATACAAAGTGTTCGATGCCTAGCGACTTTGCTAACTCTTTTGCGTCCTGAATGTAAGAGGGTAAAGCTTCGGGAGATGCAACCAATGTTTCAGCGAACTCTGGACTGTCCCAAAATCGAAACGTGACTCCTGTGACTTCGTATCCGGTCTCTTGCAAAAGCATGGCGGCTACAGAGCTATCTGTGCCGCCACTCATGCCTAAAAGTACAGTATTCTTTTTTAGAGTTCCCATGCTAATGCTGAAGCGCCAAGCACTGCCGCATCGGCATCGGGCATGGCGGAAGTGAGCAACTTAGTATTTCCTTTAAATATGGGTAGTACATTTTCTTCCATCGCTTTTTTAATGGGGCGCATTAGCAAGTCGCCTGCTTTGGTAAGTCCACCAAAGAGTATGATAGCTTCTGGACATGAAAATGCGATGAAGTCGGCCAGTGCACGACCAAGGATCGTGCCGGTTTCTTCAAAAATTTGCAAGGCTACTACATCTCCTTG
>Ga0302170_10001075_pt1 | contig 10730 bp, 7 predicted proteins | sample I_Fen_N2_1_FD_193492 | JGI IMG/M metagenome (GOLD analysis project Ga0302170, IMG submission 193492) | Peat permafrost microbial communities from Stordalen Mire near Abisko, Sweden - I_Fen_N2_1 | ecosystem: Environmental > Terrestrial > Soil > Wetlands > Permafrost | place: Sweden: Abisko...
CCCTAAAGTTTTACCTGAAATTGTTCCACCAGTCGATTGGGATTTTATTGAAGATCCAAATGCAGAGAAACTTTTTGAAAATCTGGAGAATCCAGATGATAATCTGACGAGAGTGGGAGCATTGGAGCTTGCTATTACTGCGATGCATTTTTTCCCTACCAATGTTTATAATGATGCATTTGACGATATTGTAGGCCATGAGTTGTATGCAGGTACTGTGGAATGTGCTTATCAAAATGGGCTTATTCCAGAGGATATGATCAAGAACAATAGGTTTCTACCGCAAAATAATATCACGGGCAGAGAATTTATGGGAATCGTCATGAACGGGTATCGAAGCAGAAAAGGAAATCAGAAGTTAGATATATCATTTGAGACAATTAGAAATTGCCAGACAATATCAAGAAGAACAGCAGCAGATATTTGCAAGCAGCTTCATATTTGAATTTTTAATTACCCGGCGAATAAAATGCTGTAGTAATGCTTTGATACTAAACTATACTTTTAACTAGGAGAGAAAAACGATGGAAAAAGAAAAAGGTGGTAGTTTTACGATTCCGGGAGAATTGGGATATGAAGAACTAACGTTAAAAATGGCAAAAAAATGGGGCGCAGATGTCATAAGAGATAGTGATGGCACTGTACTTTCAGATGAAATACTTACGGCAGGATATGGAATATATTCTACAATCTGTATTGTTAGAGATCATAATGAATGGGCAAAAGCACATCCTGATAAGTTACAGCAGACATTTTTGATGTCAAAACATGTTATGGCTGTAGATAATATTGTAGCAATACATATACTTGACGGCTATTTTTTAGAGCAGTTTAAAATCAACGACAGTAAAGAGTCACAACGGTACTGGCAAGTCTATGACAGAACAACAGAAAAAGTTGTTTCACGCTCTCACTGGAGATTTGTGCCTGAGGCTGGAAATGTATTGATTCAGAATGTAGAATTATATCATACCTATACAGTTAGTTTCATGGCGTATCAGATTTGGGAAGAAATTTCGATGTATAATCATATTACGAATAGCTGGAATAAAGAACATCTAATGCCTATTGATCCAAGGTACCCTGAAACTCAGGATTATTTATATCAATGGCTAGAAGATTGGTGTAATGACCATCCAGCAACGACAGTTGTACGATTTACATCTATGTTTTATAACTTTCCATGGATATGGGGTGAAAGTCAACAAAATAGAAGTTTATTTTCAGATTGGGGATCTTATGATTTTACGGTCAGCCCAATGATGCTTGACGAGTTCAAGAAAGAATATGGTTATGAGCTTTGTGCAGAAGATTTTATTAATCAAGGAAAACTGCATGTTACTCATATGCCGGCAGGAAAACATCAAAGAGATTATATTGATTTTATCAATCGGTTTGTCGTTGATTATGGCAAGAAATTGGTAGAGCTGGTACATAGATATCATAAACTTGCATATGTTTTTTATGATGATAGCTGGATAGGTGTTGAGCCTTATAGTAATCTTTTTCCACAATTTGGATTTGACGGATTGATTAAATGTGTCTTTTCCGGTTTTGAAGCAAGGCTTTGTGCTGGTGTAGATGTAGATACACATGAGCTGAGGCTTCATCCTTATTTATTTCCATATGGACTTGGTGGCGCTGCAACATTTTGTGATGATGGCGATCCAACTACGGAGGCAAAGAAATACTGGAGAAGTATTAGAAGAGCACTGCTTAGACAGCCGGTTGACCGCATAGGACTTGGGGGATATTTGCATCTAGTGGAAAATTATCCTGACTTTTGCGATTATATTGAAAATGTTGCAGATGAGTTTAGGCAGATTAAGAAGATGCATGAGTTAGAACGAGAAGCTGGGAGTCATGTCTACAGTCTTGACTGCAGAGTTGCTGTGCTACATAGCTGGGGCAAATTACGTTCATGGAGTCTATCAGGACATTTCCACGAAACATATATGCATGATTTGATTCATATTAATGAGGCTTTGGCTGGATTGCCAGTGGATGTATCCTTTATTGACTTTGAGGATGTGAAGGCTGGGGAACTGAAGAACTACGATATTGTTATTAATGCAGGCAAGGCAGGTACAGCTTGGAGTGGTGGCAACGCATGGAAGGATTCAGAGGCAGTTTGCAAATTGAATCAATGGGTAATTGATGGCGGTATTTTTATTGGTGTCAACGAACCATCCGCAGTGGAAGGCTTTGCAAATTATTTTAAAATGGCACAAATTCTTGGAGTAGATGAGGATACAGGTGCGAAGGTATGTCATGGTAAATGGCAGTTTGAAAAAGCCACTATAGATGGTCTCCTTCCGAATGGATATGGTATAATGAGTCGTGAAAACCGTTTCTTAACCAGTGGGGAGACGGTTGTACTGGATAGTGATGGCAGTGTGCCAACTCTTACATTAAATAAGTTTGGAAAAGGGAAGGGTATTTATCTGTCTGCATTCCAGTTAAGCAATGCAAATACAAGGCTGCTTTTGAATTTGATGATGTATGCAATGTATAGTAGAACGGATCAGTCGTATCTAACAGATAATCCAGAGACGGAATGCGCATATTTTCCATCAAGCAAAAAATTAGTTATTATCAATAACAGTGAAAAGGAACAGCTAACTACTGTGAAAACAGATGCTGGAGAGAAAAAATTCGTATTGCAGCCTTATGAAACACAATTTGCAGACTTGTAGATTACTGGAAAATGAATGAAAGAGGTTACAAATGGGAGAAATATTCAACTTAGAAAATGGGTTTTTTAGAGGTATGAGTAAACTGGTGGATTGTATCTTTGCTACTTTGCTTTGGATCATTGGATGCATACCAATTATAACGATTGGTGCATCCACAACAGCATTATATTATACGGTGCATAAGGTGATTCATCAGGAGCGCGGATATCTATTCCACGAATTTAAACACGCATTTATATCTAATTTTATGAAGTCAACCATTGCATGGATCATACTGTTGTGTGTGGGTACATTTCTAGGATCTGATGCATATCTGACCTATCAGTTAAAACAGCAAGGGGATAAAGTTGGATATGTTTTCTATCTAATCTTGTTACTCTTGTTGCTTGAATTAATTGTTTTTATATTTATTTTTCCATATATCGGTAGGTTTGAAGACAATATAAAAAGGACATTTAAAAATGCGTTCTTTTTGTCCTTTGGAAATCCGATAAAGATGATCTTGATGTTGATTACGTTTGCACTTTCAGTCTATATGGTGTATGTGCTTCCAGTGCTTATCGTAATAGCACCTACTTTGTATATGCTAGGAATTGAACAGCAGATGGAAAAAATTTATAAGAAATTTCTTCCACCAGAAGAAGAGGATGAATTAGAAAAGAAACCTGTGGATGGTAAACATTACAGACGAGAGAAAAAGCGTAAGGGAAATTAAGAACTTATAAATATTTGAAATATATTTTTTTAAGGAGATAAATGTGAACGATTTTATCATTCACACACAAGTTTGTGTCTGCGCTATACTTGCACGAACTAGATATGCACCTTGTCTCGCAGGGTGAGCCAATAAAGATGCGCAGGAATGGTGAGAAAAATGGGATGTTTTTTACATGGTTGTGATTATAATCCGGATCAATGGCTAGACAGACCGGAAATCTTATCACAGGATATCGAATATATGAAAGAGGCTGGAATCAACGAAGTGACACTTGGTATTTTTTCCTGGGCATGTTACGAACGTGAAGAGGGTGTTTATACATTTGACTGGATGGACAAGATCATGGATTCGATGTATGAAAATGGGATTCATGTAATTCTGGCTACACCTAGTGCAGGCAAACCGCCGTGGCTGGCGAAAAAATATCCTCAAGTCATGCGGGTACGTGAGGATAGGGTCAGATTGAGATACGGTGATCGTGAGAATCAGTGTAACAGTAGTGAAATATTTCGTGAAAAAGTAACAAAGATGGATGAACTGTTGGTTCAGCGTTATGGAAATCATCCGGCTTTGATTATGTGGCATGTGTCTAATGAACTCTATGGTATATGTCATTGTGAAAAATGCCAACAAAACTTTAGATTGTGGCTTCAGCACAAATATAAGACAATAGACAATCTAAATATTCAGTATAATGGTGCATTCTGGAGTCATATCTATTGCGATTGGAATGAATTAGAATCTCCGTCTACGATTGGTGACCAGTCATTGCATGCATTGGCACTGGATTATCAAAGATTCTATTCTGAGCTGAGCATTGATTTGGTGAACATGGAAAAAAAGACAATCCAAAAATATTGTAAGGATATACCGATTACAACCAATATGCATAATCTCAATTGTGGTGTAAATTACAGCGAATTAGCGAAGATTCTAGATGTAACCTGTTGGGACAGCTACCCCAAATGGCACTGTGGCAACAATAAAGAGTCAGAATGGGAACAAGCAGTGAGTGAATCCTTTCATTACGATTTTTGCCGTTCTTTGAAAAAGAAGCCATTTTATCTAATGGAAAGCACACCAAGTAATACGAACTGGTCGGATGCTTGCAAATTAAAAAGACCGGGTATGCATCTGTTAAGCTCCATGCAGGCAGTGGCTTGTGGCTCTGATTCGGTCCAATATTTTCAGTGGAGGAAGAGCCGCGGAGCATTTGAAAAATTTCACGGTGCAGTTATTGGGCACAGTGGAACCAATGATACCAGAGTATTTCAGGATGTATGCGAAGTTGGGTCGAAGTTAAAGGAGATTAAAGAAATTCAGGGTGCTACGACGGATAGCAAGGTTGCAATCATTTATGATTGGGATAATCTTCGGGCATTAGAAGAGCAGAGGAGTCTTAAGAATAACGGAAAAGACTTTGAAAAAATGATTTTTGAATATTATGAGGCATTGTTAAAAAATTATGTTTCTGTAGATATTATCAGTCAGTGCGATGATTTTTCATCCTATCAGCTGGTGGTAGCCCCGGCACTTTATTTATTTAAACCGGATACTCCAAAAAGAATCAGGAGCTATATAGAGAATGGCGGAACTTTTGTTATGAGTGCATATAGTGGCCTGGTAAATGAAAATGATTTGGTTTATGAGAGCTTTTCACCGTATGATTTGCATCAGGTTTTTGGAGTATGTGTAGAGGAGACAGATGCGTTGTGTGATGATGAACATAATAAGATTATCTATGGTGGCAGGAGCTACCGGGCAACTTACCTTTGTGACCTTTTACGCAACCAAAGTGCTACGGTATTAGCTGAGTTTGAACAGGATTTTTATAGAGGTAAGTCAGCGGTAACAAAGCACATCTATGGCAGTGGCACTGCATATTATGTAGCCGCCAGAATGCAGGAAGATTTCAATTACCAGTTCTTAAGTGATGTTATAGAGGAACATGGCATACATCGTCTCTTAAATAGCACCTATGTCGATGATGTCATGATTAAGGAAAGAAAAAAGGATGGAAAGAAGTATCTTTTCCTTATGAATTTCAGTACGAAACAAAGATCTGTGAAGGTAAATTACAAGGAATATCTCTTACAGGGATATGAATGCAACATCGTTACATTACCTGAGTAAATATATTGGAGGCCTTATTGTGTTGGAAGAATTAAAGCAGAAAAAACTAATTCTCGAGTCGGGGAAGGAGACTTGGAGTGATAGTAGTATATTATTGATCTGGAACAAGTTGTGTGATGGTCCTACAGATACAAGATATGAGATTTACAGTAAGGACCAAAAGATTGGGGAGACTTGTTTTACGGACTTCACGGTAGAGCAACTTGAACCTGACAAGAATTATATGTTTCATATAATTGCATTCGCTGTATCGGGTGAGTTGGTTATCAGCAATGCTGTCGAGGTGACAACAGCACAAGAACCAGAGAATATCGATATTACAACATATGGTGCGGTAGGCGATGGGAAATCACTCAATACAAAGGCTATCCAGAAGGCAATTGATGACTGTCCACAATTAGGAAGAGTTATCATACCAGAAGGTATATTTGTCAGTGGCGCGCTGTATCTAAAAAGCAATATGACATTATATGTAAAAGAAGGCGGTCGACTTCTGGGAAGCAGCAGTCTGAAGGATTTTCCTGTAATAAAGTATCGGTTTGAAGGTCTTGAGACCGACTGTTATGCGAGCCTAATCAATACGGTTCGGGACGGTTCCTATGAAAATATCACGATTGCAGGAAAAGGAGTGATCGATGCCAATGGAAGCATACTCAGGAAGCAGCAGACAAAGCTATTACAGGGAAAACCTGGACGAGCAATTTGTCTGATTCATGTCAATGGCATTTATTTCAAGGATATCACGATTCGTCAGAGTCCGTCATGGTGTGTACATACTATATATTGCAGCAATATAACCCTAAATCAGATTTCTATTCATGTGAAATATGATGAAGAAGGAAAGCGCTATGAGGGTATTGAAAATGGAGATGGATTTGATCCTGATTCCTGCAAAAATGTCAATGTGGTTCAGTATGATTGCCAGCCAGGACGACAGTATTGCAATTAAATCTGGTAAAGATGAAGAAGGAAGACAGGTCGGAATTGCCTGTGAAAATATTAGAGTCTCAAATTGCAGGTTTGTTGAAGGCTTCGGCGTGGCAGTAGGAAGTGAGATGTCCGGCAGTGTTAGGAATGTCTTAGTGCAGGACTGCACATGCGAAAATACTTACTTTGCTGTCTCCCTGAAATCACCTAGAGGACGTGGCGGTATCATCGAAAATATCAAATATGAGAATATTACGCAGTATTATCACATAAAGGAATTCCAGGATTGCAGATGGTTTCGAGGTGCAATCAATATTGATATGTTCTATAGCCATGACAAGATAGTTACAGATGAAAAGATACCTAGGACAGAAAAAACGCCATGTATCCGAAATGTTTTGATTAAGAATATAAGCGTGGATACATTTGCCGGAAATGCGATCTTTTTGCATGGGCTACCGGAGCAATATCTCGAGAACATCACATTGGATCATATTACGGCAACTGCAAAGAATGGTATGAAAGTCAATAATATAAATGACCTGGTTATGAAAGATATTGTAATACATGAAGAACCCAGCACGTGACGCATATGAAATTGCCTCTTATTTTAAATATCAGTCTAGTCCATTTGCAATTAGACTAAGAGGTTGGTTCGTGAATGATGAGGTCCTTATTCATACATGGAGTGTCAATGGGTCATACTTGTAACGAATATAGAAAATCATTTAACCGATTGTGAATTATTGGGGTTAATGAAGGAAAGGTTGAGCGATTAGCGATGAGCAGTCTGAAAGGAAAAACTATCTACGGTTTTGGGGATTCCATTGTTGCAGGACATTACTTAAAAATAGGTATGTTGAATCATGTTGTTGAAAAGAATGAAATGAAGTTTACCAATTATGCAGTCAATGGAGCGACTGTCATCCCGGATATCGCAAAGCAAATTCCGGATTTGATTTGGGTATGGGATATCGCTAAACAGATTGCACATGCATCAGATTGTGTACCTGATTATATCTGTTTTGACGGGTTGACCAACGATGCAGTTGAACTAGTAAAGAATCACTATCTTGGGAAAATCACGGACAATTATCAGGGTGCATATGATACTACGACATTTATTGGGGCCTTTGAGAATATATGCTATCAGTTAAGAAAGAAATATCAGAACAGTCAGATTTTTTATATTGCCGTTCATCATATGCCGTTGCAGAGTGAAGAAACACAGTGCTGTCTACAGTATTGGGCCAAAAATATCTGTAAAAAGTGGTCTATTCCAGTGATAGATATATTTGAAAAAGGGGGAATTAATACCTGTATTGAAGGCATGAGGTATGAATTTTCTTATAATGGAGAAGTTGAAACGAAGAATGGAAATGGAATGCATCTGAACGCGGAAGGTTATATGCGGTGGTATGCTCCATTGATTGAAGCAGAACTAAAAAAATACACAAAAATATTTTAACCTTATACCACATAGTAGTAATAAGGTTATGAGCAAGTAGCATAAGTGGAATGAAATATCCACTTTGACTTGAGAAAGAAGGACAAGATGTATCAAGCAAATGAAAAAAGATATGAAAATATGAATTATAACCGCTGTGGTAATAGCGGACTAAAACTTCCCATGGTTTCACTTGGGCTATGGCATAATTTTGGTAGCAATGCCAATTATGACAACATGAAAGAAATGTGCTTTGCAGCATTTGATAACGGAATTACTAATTTTGATTTAGCTAATAATTATGGACCAACAAATGGTGCGGCAGAAGAAAACTTTGGGCGAATTCTCAATAAGGAGATGCTTCCCTATCGAGATGAAATGGTGATATCTACAAAGGCGGGCTATGATATGTGGCCGGGACCTTATGGTGACTTTGGATCAAAGAAATATATGGTAGCAAGTTTGGATCAAAGCTTAAAGAGAATGAACCTGGATTATGTGGATATTTATTATCATCATAGACCTGATACACAGACTCCATTAGAAGAAACAATGCTTGCATTGGATGGAATTGTAAAAAGTGGTAAGGCATTGTATGTTGGTATTTCCAATTATAACAAAGAACAGACAGAAGCAGCAATGAAGATCTTAAGGGATTTAAAGACTCCGTTTATTATTAATCAGAGAAAATATTCCTTATTTGAACGTAATATAGAGGATGATGGACTAAAACAGTTTGCTTCCCAAAACGGATGTGGAATTATTGCATTCTGTCCATTGGCTCAAGGGATTTTGACAGATAAATATTTGCATGGAATTCCAGAGGATAGCAGGATGATGACAGATGGCAGATTTTTAAAGGAAAAGGATATTCCCAAAGAGCGTTTGCTACAGATTAATGCATTAAATAAAATCGCATCGGAGCGTGGACAATCTTTGGCACAGATGGCGTTATCCTGGATTTTAAAAGATAATGAAGTGACCAGCGTACTCATTGGTGCGTCAAAGGCAAGTCAGATTCGTGAAAATGTGAAGATTATCGGACACACAGATTTTACAGAAGAAGAATTAAAAAGAATTGAACTTGCATGTGGTAGGCTTTCATAAATTTGTGAATCAAAGGAGTGTTAATTGTGGCAACAGATATGACAAAAGGAAAACCAATAAAACTACTCATTGGTTTTGCACTACCATTAATGATAGGCAATATTTTTCAACAATTTTATAATTTAGTTGATACGGTTATTGTGGGAAGATTTATCGGGCCAGATGCGTTGGCGGCAGTGGGGACTACTGGAAATATCATTGCTGTCACGAACTCCTTGATGATGGGCCTTAGTGTTGGTGCCGGAATTGTTGTTGCACAATATTATGGAATACATAACCAGGAAAAATTGAAAAATTCTATTGTAGCATTAATTGAATTGGTATCAGTATTGACAGCAATCATCCCAGTCCTTGGATTTTTATTGGCACCCACCATATTACATCTGATGCAGGTCCCGGATAATATTATCGGAAACTCTATCATGTTCCTACGAATCTGCATGGCCGGCATGTTCGGTATGATTGTATATAACGGAGCGGCATCCATTCTTAGAAGTGTTGGGGATTCAAAGACTCCATTACTTGCGATGGTTGTTTCGTCACTAGTGAATATTGCTTTAAATCTACTGTTTGTCTTACAGTTTAATATGGGGGTTGCAGGTGCTGCATATGGAACTGTTATTGCACAAGTGGTGGCAGCAGCTATCTGCATCAGGCAGTTGTATATCGGTCGTATAAAAATAGGACTCACCCAGCTGGATTTCACGCCACAGTGGCATATGATTATGATTGTTGTAAAAGCAGGCGTTCCGTTTGCAGTTCAGAGCTCTCTTATTTCACTTGGTGGGATGAGCGTCCAAGGATTGGTTAATACATTTGGAATGGAAACGATGTCCGCCTATGCAGCAGTACAAAGAATCGATTCTGTAACGATACAGATTGTTGTGGCAATTGGTAGCGCATTATCTGTATTTACCGGACAGAATATTGGAAGTAAGAATTTTGAGCGTATCAGGGAAGCATTGCATAAGACATTGATCATGATGATGATATGTTGTGTGAGTCTTGCTGTCATCGTACTATGTTTCAAAAAGCAGATATTATCAATATTTCTGGACCCAGCTGTTGCAGCTGATGCAATTAGGATTGGTAGTGATTATATGACGATTATTGTAATTGCATATATAATTGCAGGAGTTATGAACAGCTACCTAAATCTGATTCGCGGTGCAGGTGATGTCAATGCCTCTTTTTTAGCAGGTGTTGCTGAAATTACGGGCAGGATTGTATTTGCGTATCTTTTGGTAAAACCGTTTGGTGTAACCGGAATCTGGATAGCTACACCATTATCATGGGGGTGTGGTTGCTTATATTCAGTTTATCGGTACTATTCCGGGAAATGGAAAAAACAATGGATCATATAACGTACAAATACGAAGGAGAATGAAACTATGACTATTAGAAAAAAGTTGATATTATCATTTACTTTTTTAATGTTACTACTAGGAGGATTAGGGATTATAGCTATTATTTCATTAAAAAATGTTAATAATACTGCTACCGTTATAGATAGTGAAATAGTACCACAGATTAATTGTGCACAGACTTTGAGTTTTGATGTGACAACGTTTCGGTCATATGAGTATAACCATATCATTCTTACGGATGATTTAGGTATGAATACGCTTGAAATTAAAATGAATAAATTACAGTCTGATATAGAAAGTCTTATTAAAGAATACAAAGGATATAATGATAATGA
>Ga0302170_10001080_pt1 | contig 10705 bp, 12 predicted proteins | sample I_Fen_N2_1_FD_193492 | JGI IMG/M metagenome (GOLD analysis project Ga0302170, IMG submission 193492) | Peat permafrost microbial communities from Stordalen Mire near Abisko, Sweden - I_Fen_N2_1 | ecosystem: Environmental > Terrestrial > Soil > Wetlands > Permafrost | place: Sweden: Abisko...
GATGTAAAAGTAGACTCCTCAATTCTTGATGACAAAGTTCTATACAAATCAGCTGATGAACTGCCAACCTATCATTTGGCAAACATTGTAGACGACCACTTAATGGAAATCTCGCACGTTATTCGGGGAGAAGAATGGCTTCCCTCTGCCCCTCTTCATGTACTACTTTATCGTGCTTTTGGATGGGAAGACACTATGCCTAAATTCGCACATCTCCCTCTCCTACTAAAACCTGATGGAAAAGGAAAACTTTCAAAACGCGACGGCGACCGCTTAGGCTTCCCTGTCTTTCCTCTTGAATGGAAAGATCCAAAAACAAACGAAAAGTCGAGCGGCTTTCGTGAAAGTGGTTACTTGCCTGAAGCGGTAATTAACTTCCTTGCCTTATTAGGCTGGAATCCGGGAAGTGAACAAGAGATTATGAGCCTTGAGGAATTAGTTAAACTATTCGACTTATCACGTTGTAGCAAATCGGGCGCTAAGTTCGATTATCAAAAAGGAATTTGGTTCAACCACGAATACATTTTAAACAAGAGCAATGAGGAAATTGCGACTTATTTTGCTCCGATGTTGGAAAAAGAAGGGATAAAGGAACCTTTCGAACAAGTAAGCAAAGTGGTGGGACTTATGAAAAGTCGCGTAAACTTCGTACACGAGCTACTCCCTCTTTGCCGTTTCTTTTTCATCGCACCGACTTCTTATGATGAGAAAGTAAAAAAGAAACGCTGGAAAGAAGATTCACCCGTACAAATGGCAGAACTTGCAGAAGTTCTCCGCAAAATAGATGATTTTTCGATAGAGAACACAGAAACGACGGTCAAACAATGGATTGAAAATAAAAATTATTCCATGGGAGTTGTTATGAATGCTTTTCGACTGACTTTAGTTGGAGAAGGCATTGGCCCTCAAATGTTTGAAATCACTGACGTATTAGGCAAAGACGAAACTATCTCCCGCCTCGAATACGCTATTGAAAACCTCAGATAAAAAGCACTGAATGATACTCTACAATATTGGTATATACCTTTACTATATAATTCTTTATATACTATTCCCATTTTCCCGTAAACCCCGCAAAATAGTGAAGGGTTCGTGGGTTGTGTCACGCATACTGCACCAACAAATGGAAAAGGACAAAGAGTACATTTGGTTTCATGCCGCCTCACTTGGCGAATTCGAACAAGGCAGGCCACTTATCGAACGTATTCGGAAGGAACATCCTGAATATAAAATCATACTTACTTTCTTCTCTCCTTCAGGATATGAGGTACGTAAAAACTATCAAGGCGCAGACATTGTATGCTATTTACCAATGGATACAAAAATCAACGCTAATAGGTTTATACATTGCGTAAAGCCAAAAATGGTTTTCTTCATTAAATATGAATTCTGGAAAAATTATCTCGATACGCTACACGCACAAGGCATTCCTGTTTACAGTGTTTCGAGCATTTTTCGCAAGAAACAAGTCTTTTTTAAATGGTATGGATGGATTTACCGCCGTGTACTTAAAGATTTCAAACATCTCTATGTACAAAATGAAACTTCAAAACGTTTTCTTGCCAAAATAGGTATTACAAATGTAACCGTGGTGGGTGATACTCGATTTGACCGTGTACTTCAAATTAAAGAAGAAGCCAAAATATTACCCTATGTTGAAAAGTTCAAAGGGACAGCTCCTGTTTTGGTAGCTGGAAGCTCATGGAGTCCTGACGAAGATCTCTTCATTGAGTACTTCAACATGCATCCAAAAATGAAACTGATCATCGCGCCACACGTAATTGACGAAAATCATGTAGTAGAGATTATCGATAAGCTAAAACGCCCTTATATGCGATTGAGCCGTATGAAAGAATCAAAATTAGCTGAAGTAGATTGCCTTATCATTGATTGCTTCGGCCTCTTATCGTCAATTTATCGCTATGGGGAAATTGCCTATATTGGAGGCGGATTTGGAGTTGGCATCCATAATTTATTGGAGGCTGCCGTATATGGTATCCCTGTTATATTTGGGCCAAAGCACCAAAAATTCATGGAAGCACAAGGATTGATTGACGAAAATGGAGGCTTTTGTATTAATTCCTACGAAGAATTTGCAACAGTAATGGATCTATTCCTCTGCAAAGATGATTACCTCAGGGAGAGTGGATTTAACGCAGGGAACTATGTGCATTCACGTTCTGGAGCAACTGATCGCGTCTTATCATCCATCCAATTCTAGGAGTTAAAGACATGTATAATAAAAAGAGGTAGCTCTTTTTATTATACATGTGCAACTTTATTGTGAAACTTCAAAAAACAAAAAAGGAACTTTACTTTTTTAAGTCTCCCCTACGGCTTCTTGCATTAGCCGTAGGTTTTTTGTTTTTCCCTTACAGCTAGAAAATAAGATCTTTTGAGAAGAAAGACTCTTCTTTTTCGTAATAGAAAAACATAAAACAAATTCTTTTGCCTCAATAAAAGAATAAAAGCGACAAAAACGACTAAGAAGTCGATATTTTGGCCTTCTTTTTAATGTTTTAAAGCCGTAAATTTGTAACCTACTTTATTAAGCAAATTTATAATGAATAGCATTTACTCTTTTCCTTTTCCCAAAAAGACTTTTTTCTTTCATCAAAAACACTGGCTCATTCTGCTTGTTTTTGGAGGATTTACAGCTTGTGATTTAATTGAGTACCATCCATACGAGTGTGACACAAAAGGCATCTCGAATCACAACGCTTCTGCTATTACACAAATAGAAACAAACTGTGCACAGAAAGATACAATTCGCTTTATTACCACAGGCGATACACAACGACATTACGATGAAAGCCGCGATTTAGTGAGCGCGATAAACTTACAAAAAAATATTGACTTTGTAATACATGGAGGAGATATGACTGATTTCGGGCTCAGCAAAGAATTTATCTGGATGTATGATATCCTTAATAAAATAAGAGTCCCCTGGGTTGCCATTATTGGCAATCACGACTGTTTAGGAAATGGATATATGATGTTCAAAGAAATGTTTGGATCGGAAAATTTCGTTTTTACTGCGAATTTTCTACAGATCGTATGTCTAAACACTAATGCAATAGAATATGACTACTCTACTCCAATCCCGAACTTCGACTTTATTGAAACACAAATAAGCTCTGCAAAGACAAAAAACCTAAGTACAATAGTTTCTATGCATGCACCTCCATTAAGTGAACAATTTAACAACAATGCAGCAAAACCTTTTGAATACTATCTAACTTCTTTTCCTAGACTCCTATTTTGCACACATGCACACGACCATAATACAAAGATTACCAATATATTCAATGATGGAGTACTTTACTATGGATCACCTTCTGTCGAAAAGAGACAATTCTGTTTATTTACTATAACAGCAAAAGGATACACTTATGAAACAATCAGTTTTTAAATTATTAACAATAATTACGTTCTATATTGGGTGTTGCTATCCTGCACAATCACAAGAAGATAGCATTAATAGAAGCAATTATATGCATCGCATCAAACGCTATAAAGAAGGATGGGAGCGACTAATACCACAATACTATAAAATGCAATATGCAGGCTCTATCGGACTCGTTTCAGCAGGAGTGGGTTGGTCATATTGCAAAGAGCGATTAGAAATCGACCTTCTCTGGGGAATTGTTCCTCAATACGATGATTCAAGGGCTAAATTAACATTTACTATACGAGAGCAATATATACCTTTCCATCTCATTTTAGTAGATACTAGATGGAGTATTGAGCCACTGACTGCTTCTTTCTTTATGAATACAATTCTCGATGGACGCTTTTGGGAAGAAGAGCCTAACGGAAAATATCCAAGCAGCTACTACAACTTCTCAACCAAAGTGCGTTTCCATCTTGGAGTCGGGCAACAAGTTACACTCGATTTGCCAACCAAATACCACAAATCGATCTCCTTTTACTACCAATTATCCAGCTGCGATTTATACATAGCTAGCTATGTTACAAATAAATCTTTAAAATTAAAGGATATTCTAAGCTTAGCATTTGGCGTAAAAATACGAGTTTTATGACTCTGAGGGAGTAGTGTACCATTTCGCATACTCCAAATAGTGATGCGCTATTGTTTTATTTAGACCTTCTGCTTGTTCTGGAGCCACTTTTTTTATAAAGGCAGCGGGTATTCCTCCCCAAAGTTCATTAGAGGGTATTTTAGTTCCTGTTAACACTACTGAGCCAGCAGCTACAATAGAGCCTTCTCCAACGACCGCATGGTCCAACACTACTGCTCCCATCCCAACCAATGCATACTTCTCTATTTTACATCCATGTAAAGTAACGTTGTGCCCGATAGAAACAAAATCATCAATTTCAATTATCGACTTTTGATAAAGAGTGTGAAGAACAGAGCCATCTTGGATATTAACTCCATCACCAATACGGATTGAGTTAACATCTCCACGCAACACCACAGAGTACCAGACACTGCAATCGCAACCCATCACAACATCACCTATCACTACTGCATTTTCTGCAATAAAACAATTCTCACCCATCTGAGGAGTAAAGCCGCGCAATTCTTTTATAATAGCCATTCGATTTATGTATATAATATAAATAAGGTATAATTTGAGCACAAAAATACAACAGAAATTCGAACTATCTATAAGTCAGAGTAAAAATATCACTAAAAAGTTTGGTAATTGAGAAATTATCCGTATTTTTGCACCCAATTTCGTAATGAAACATATTTAAGAACAATTATATTTTAATTCAGACAACATGATTGTAGTACCCGTAAAAGAGGGCGAGAACATTGAGAAAGCCCTCAAAAAATTCAAAAGAAAATTTGAAAAAACAGGCGTTGTAAAAGAACTCAGAAGACGTCAGCAGTTCGACAAGCCTTCAGTTCAGAAAAGACTGAAAATGGAGCATGCTGTATACATTCAGCAAATGCACGCAGTAGAAGATTAAAAAAGTTTAAAACTTTTGGCTATCTGAATTCTTTTCCTTAAATTCGTAACTGAATTTAAAAACGAAGAGTTCGAATGTGGACACAAGCTTTCATTGACTATCTACGCCTTGAGCGCAATTACTCAGCATATACTGTTTCGAGTTATCGCATAGATATTGAGGCGTTCGATGCTTTTCTGAAAGAATCTTTCAGCGAGGTTTCATTACCACAAGCGCAAGCTCCTGAAATCAGAGAATGGATAGTCCATTTAATGAATAATGGATGCAAAGCAACTACAGTTAATAGAAAACTAAGCACGCTGAGAACGTTTTATCGCTTTCTTGTTTACCGTCAAGTAAACAGCAAAAACCCAGCTCATGCAATAAAGGGACCGAAAAAAGAAAAATCGATACCTTATTTTGCTCGAGTAGAAGAAATGGATACACTATTAGCTTCGAACGAGGAGACGGCTGAGAATTTCTTAACAATACGAGATAGAATAATTATCGAAACGTTTTATAACACAGGCATCCGCCTTAGTGAATTGCGCAATTTATGCAATCAAGACGTCGATTTTTCTTCCTCAACTTTAAAAGTGACAGGCAAGCGAAACAAACAGCGCATCATTCCTTTTGGAGAAGAACTAAAAGGGCATCTGCAAGAATATATCCAGATTCGCAACAAAGAAATCGAATTTGCAAAGGAAAGTGATTATTTTTTTTTATCACCTACCGGGAAACAAATCTCAATTTCCTCCGTTTATAGATTAGTAAAACGAGAACTTTCAAAAGTTGTTACGTTTAAAAAGAGGAGTCCACATATACTTCGCCATACTTTTGCCACAGCAATGCTCAATAAAGGAGCTAGCTTAAATGCTGTAAAAGAATTATTAGGGCATGAAGATCTTGGGAGTACCGAAATTTATACGCATACTACTTTTGAAGAACTTAAAAAAGTGTATAATCAAGCTCATCCTAGAGCCTAAAAAAGCATGTTTATGGAACTAAGAATTCAGTCAATCCACTTCGACGCTACGGAGAAGTTACAAGCATTTATCGAAAAAAGAGTAGAAAAGCTTGAGAAGTTTTATGATAACATAAAGAAAGTAGAGGTGTCACTTAAGGTTGTTAAACCCGAGACTGCATTGAACAAAGAAGCCGGAATAAAAATTCTACTGCCAAACGGTGAACTTTACGCTGAAAAGACAAAAGATTCATTTGAAGAGGCCATTGTAGAAAGCTTAGAGGCTTTAGAGAAACAGCTATTGAAGTTTAAGGAAAAACAGCAAGGAAAATAAAAAAAAAGCTCGAATCCTTTGTGGATTCAAAAATAAGTTCTATCTTTGCACCCGCAATTGAGACAACAACCCGCTTACGGGTGCAAAGCTCAGAATGCGCCTCTTTAGCTCAGTTGGCCAGAGCACGTGATTTGTAATCTCGGGGTCGTTGGTTCGAATCCGACAAGAGGCTCAAAAGCGAAAACTGAATTGTAAGTAATTTCAGTTCAACAAAAACACAACGGGTAGTTACCAGAGTGGCCAAATGGGGCAGACTGTAAATCTGCTGGCTTCGCCTTCGGTGGTTCGAATCCATCACTACCCACAACGTTGCTGTTATAGCTCAGTGGTAGAGCACTTCCTTGGTAAGGAAGAGGTCCCGGGTTCAAGTCCCGGTAACAGCTCTAACTAGATTTAAAAAACTTGATTATTTAATATAACTAAATAAGTAAAGCTATGGCTAAAGAAAAATTCGAACGTACCAAACCGCACGTAAACATTGGTACTATTGGTCACGTTGACCACGGTAAGACTACCTTGACCGCTGCAATTACGACAGTTTTGGCGAAGAAGGGTCTTTCTGAAGTTAAGTCTTTCGATCAGATCGATAACGCTCCTGAGGAGAAAGAACGTGGTATCACGATCAACACTTCACACGTTGAGTATCAGACTGCAAGTCGTCACTACGCTCACGTTGACTGCCCGGGTCACGCCGACTATGTAAAAAACATGGTAACTGGTGCTGCTCAAATGGACGGTGCTATTATCGTAGTTGCTGCAACTGATGGTCCTATGCCTCAGACTCGTGAACACATCCTACTCGCTCGTCAAGTAAACGTACCTAAACTTGTTGTTTTCATGAACAAATGTGATATGGTAGAAGACGAGGAGATGCTAGAACTTGTAGAAATGGAAATGCGCGAGCTTCTTTCATTCTATGATTTTGATGGCGATAACACTCCTATCATACAGGGTTCTGCTCTTGGCGCCTTAAATGGTGTAGAGAAATGGGAAGAAAAAGTTATGGAGTTGATGGATGCTGTTGATACTTGGATTCCACTGCCTCCTCGCGATGTAGATAAGCCTTTCTTGATGCCTGTTGAGGATGTATTCTCAATCACTGGTCGTGGTACTGTTGCAACAGGTCGTATTGAGGCTGGTCGCATACATATCGGTGACGAAGTCGAAATCCTAGGTCTTGGTGAGGACAAAAGATCAGTTGTTACTGGTGTTGAAATGTTCCGCAAACTCCTTGATGAAGGTGAAGCTGGTGACAACGTTGGTTTGTTGCTTCGCGGTGTCGATAAAAATGATGTAAAACGCGGTATGGTTATTTGTCATCCTGGAAAAATTAAACCTCATTCAACTTTCAAAGCAGAGGTTTATATCTTGAAGAAAGAAGAAGGTGGCCGTCATACTCCATTCCACAACAAATATCGTCCTCAGTTCTATCTTCGTACGATGGATTGTACTGGTGAGATCACTCTTCCAGAAGGAACAGAGATGGTAATGCCTGGCGATAACGTAACAATTACTGTAGAATTGATTTACCCAGTAGCATTAAACGTAGGTCTACGTTTTGCAATGCGCGAAGGTGGTCGTACAGTAGGTGCTGGTCAGATTACAGAGATCCTCGAGTAATTATTATTTATACTTTCAGTTCGTTTTCGAACGAACTGAATACACGGAAATAGCTCAGTTGGTAGAGCACTGGTCTCCAAAACCAGGTGTCGGGAGTTCGAGCCTCTCTTTCCGTGCACAAAAGCTAAGCAATGAAAAGTATAGCAAACAAATTTGTAAGTTATTGCAAAGAGTCTTATGACGAACTTGTTCATAAAGTCTCATGGCCTTCATATTCTGAATTAACTAGCAGTGCAGTGATCGTATTAGAAGCTTCCATTCTAATCGCGGTTCTTGTGTTCGCTATGGACCTTGTCTTTGATTCACTTATGAACGGAGTTATTTACCCTCATAATTAAACGTAAGTTAACATGTCTGAGACAGATAAAAAGTGGTATGTCCTTCGCGCCATTAGCGGGAAAGAAGCTAAGGTAAAAGAGTACTTAGAGGCCGATATCAAAAATAGCGGTCTAAACGACTTTATTTCTCAGGTGTTGATCCCTACTGAAAAAGTGTACCAGGTTCGTAATGGCAAAAAAGTGCTTGTTGAGCGCAGCTATTTACCTGGCTATGTATTAATCGAGGCTAAATTGGTAGGAGAGGTCATTCATCATTTGGTGAATACGCCCAATGTTATCAATTTCCTTGGAGGATCTGACAACCCCGTTCCTTTAAGACAGTCTGAAGTAAGCCGTATTTTAGGTACAGTGGATGAACTGCAAGATGGAAATGTTGATTTCAGCATTCCCTTTACTGTGGGAGAAATTGTAAAAGTAAACGACGGCCCTTTTTCTGGCTTTAATGGCGTAATTGAAGAAGTAAACAACGAAAAGAAAAAATTGAAAGTCATGGTTAAGATCTTTGGACGTAAAACGCCCCTAGAACTTGGCTTTACACAAGTAGACAAGGAATAGAAAAAGTGTTGGTTACGAAACACGATTCCTTACTTTTATATATTTAAAATAAAAAGAAAAAAAATGGCTAAAGAAGTTGCTGGATTAATCAAGCTACAGATTAAAGGAGGCGCTGCAAATCCTTCTCCTCCCGTGGGCCCTGCATTAGGTTCCAAGGGTATTAATATAATGGAATTTTGCAAGCAATTCAACGCCAGAACCCAGGACAAGGGGGGTAAAATATTGCCTGTCGTTATTACTTACTATGCAGACAAATCATTTGATTTTGTAATTAAAACTCCTCCTGTTGCAATCCAACTCTTGGAGATTTGCAAACTCAAAAGTGGGTCTGCCGAGCCTAATCGTAAGAAAGTTGCTGAGATTTCTTGGGAGCAAGTACAAACGATTGCGCAAGAAAAAATGGTTGACCTCAACTGCTTCACTATTGATAGTGCAATGCGTTTAGTTGCAGGTACAGCCAGAAGTATGGGTATCACGGTGAAAGGTGAATTCCCTAGTAATAACTAATAAACTTCAATTGTAATGGGAAAACTGACAAAAAATCAAAAGTTAGCAGCCAGTAAAATTGAAGCAGGTAAAACTTACACACTCAAAGAGGCTTCGCAATTGGTGAAAGATATCACCACTACTAAGTTCGATGCTTCCGTGGATATTGACGTACGATTGGGTGTAGATCCTCGTAAGGCAAACCAAATGGTGAGAGGTGTGGTTTCTCTTCCTCACGGAACAGGTAAAGTTGTACGAGTTCTCGTACTCTGTACCCCCGATCAGGAAGCTGCTGCAAAAGAAGCTGGTGCTGACCACGTTGGTCTAGATGAATATATCGACAAGATCAAAGGTGGATGGACAGACATTGATGTAATTATCACAATGCCTTCCATTATGGGTAAAATTGGTGCCCTAGGTAGAGTACTTGGTCCTCGTGGACTAATGCCGAATCCTAAGAGTGGTACTGTAACTATGGATGTTGCCAAAGCGGTTAAAGAAGTGAAACAAGGTAAAATTGACTTTAAAGTTGATAAAACTGGCATCATTCACTCTTCTGTTGGCAAGGCATCTTTCAGCACTGAACAGATCCGCGAAAACACTAAAGAGTTTATCGCTACACTGCTCAAGTTGAAACCTACTGCCGCTAAAGGGACTTATATGAAGAGCATTTATCTTTCTAGTACCATGAGTAAGGGTATTAAGATTGATCTGAAATCAGTAGATGAAATCTAATTAATCGAACAAAAATGAGAAAAGAAGATAAATCAACAAATATTGAGATGATAGCATCTACCGTTAGTGAGTATGCTCACTTTTATTTGGTAGATCTAACTGCTTTAAACGCAGAAAAAACCAGTGCACTTCGTCGTAAATGTTTTGAGAAGGACATCAAATTGATGGTCATCAAAAATAAACTTCTACACAAAGCTTTGGAAAACCTAGAAGGCGATTTTTCGCCTGTTTATAGCTCATTAAAGGGTGCAACAGCCCTTATGTTCAGCAATGTAGGTAATGTTCCTGCAAAACTGATTAAAGAGTATCTAAAAGAAGGTATACCTAGCTTGAAGGCAGCTTATGTAGAAGGCGGATTTTACGTCGGTGCAGAGCAACTGGAGAACCTCGTTTCTATAAAGAGCAAGGAAGAAGTTATCGCCGATGTAATTGCATTGCTGCAATCGCCTGCGAAGAATGTCATTTCAGCTCTACAATGTGGTGGAAACACCATCCATGGAGTGCTTAAGACTCTCGGAGAAAGATAAAAAACAAAGAACTAAGTAGTAATAAAACAATTAAAATTATACAAAAATGGCAGATTTGAAAGCTTTTGCAGAACAATTAGTTAACTTGACAGTGAAAGAAGTTAACGAGCTTGCAACTATCCTTAAAGAAGAGTACGGCATTGAGCCCGCTGCTGCAGCTGTTGCAGTTGCCGCTGGCCCTGCTGCCGCTGAGGCCGCTGAAGAGAAAAATTCTTTCGACGTT
>Ga0302170_10001083_pt1 | contig 10685 bp, 9 predicted proteins | sample I_Fen_N2_1_FD_193492 | JGI IMG/M metagenome (GOLD analysis project Ga0302170, IMG submission 193492) | Peat permafrost microbial communities from Stordalen Mire near Abisko, Sweden - I_Fen_N2_1 | ecosystem: Environmental > Terrestrial > Soil > Wetlands > Permafrost | place: Sweden: Abisko...
ATTATCAGCAGTTTACTGAACTTACATACGGGCAAACCGTTACCTAACGAGCAAAAAAAAAGAGACCCGTTTAGGTCTCTTTTTTCAAACTGGCGGAAGCTACGAAAGAGCAACCTCCTTATGTTTAATAAGACCTAACAAATAGATAATCATTCTTCAACCGACTCATGCTATCGACCCGTTTGAAAACAGGTAGCATATTTGGAAGCACACAATGAAAATGCCAAAGAACGTTGAAACAAAAGTACGTAATATTCTCTGACATTGATTCCTCCATGGCATATTTTATTTATGTTTTTTTAAGAAAACGTATTTTTATTTTTATTCATTGAAAAACAGATAGTTATGTGTTTAAATTATAAATGAATTTAGTTATAATCCATTTTAGTTAAATTCGATAGTTGCCTACTTTTCTCACCTTGTTTTTTACGAATAACATTGGTACATTTGCGTTGATGACAGGAAATTCACTCCCCAAAGTCTGGTTCCTGGCATTTACTTTGTTCATTCTTTTAATTAAACAATCAAACAATTAAATTTTACTATTGGACATTGGATGACTTCTATAAGGGTTATCTGATGCTCTATGTCACACTCCAATAGGATGTATTGGACTAATTAATTTGTAAAATATAAAAATGAAAATATGATAGAAAATGATAACACAAAACAAAATGAGGTAAAGGATAATGTTCCTTACCAGTTCACGGCAAGTCCGTTGAACTTATTGTATGTCTTGGACAGTGATTGTCTCAAGATGTTGAACTTACTTATCCAGGAAGAAAGTTTCTGGAGAAGCAAAAAAAAACTAGTTGATGGTTATTTCTTCAAGTCATTGAATGATTTGAAGGAGGACATGTTTATGGGTAATGACCAAGATGTACGCCTGACCCTAGAAGCCTTGTATATTAACGGACTGATTGATATTATTAACCAAGGGAAACAAATGAAAGCAAGCGGGTTTAAAATCAATTTTAAGATGATTATAGAGATTGATAAGCAGTCTATTCTTCATGTGAAGAAGTTTTCTCCTAGAATCTGCAAGTTGAAAAGAAATACAAAGTGTTCCTATCTGCTAAAGGGAAAAGAAGAAGTAAGTTCCGTTGTACAAATTAACGCTGAAGCGAGTACAAATTGTAGTCCAGATTGTACCCCTAAGTTAGATAATATAGATAATTCAGATAAAATAAATAATAAAGATAAAATAGAAAATAATGATAAAATAAAAACTAATATTATTGTTGATATTATTAAAGTTGAAACTCAAATGGAGAAAGATAGCAACAACCCTAAATTAACTTCAAAAGGCATTATTGATGATTCCAAAGGAAAACAAGAAATAGACGTACCCGCTACCAAGACGGCTGCTCAAGCCACAGCACAAACAAAGAATAATGTTATCAACGGAGACAGACTAGTAATAAAGCTCAACCAGGACTTTAACAGGTTGGGAAAGGAGGTTTTCTATCAGAGCTTGTACAACAGCTATTCTGTTATGGAACTCAAAAACATAAGGTGCAGAATTCCAACCCTAGAAATAGGCTTAACGGACAACGATAAAGATTATATGAAGTACCATACCACTTGTGCAATCAGGAAGAAGGAAGCTAACTAAAAGGTCTTCAAAAACATGGGTTTTAGGAGCAAAAATGAATCATGAACAGCACGTTCCAATAAAGAATGAGAGAGGGGTACATTATCACCAAAAGCCCATCAATACTAATTCTATGGGGATTTTTGAACGGTTATGTGCGTGTGACGTGAATCAGTTTTTCAAATTTTAAATATTTGAAGAATTTAAGGGTTTGAAAGACTATTCTCAACCATGTTTATTTATTTCAAGATGGAGAACTCTGTTCTGTATTGTTCTGTATTGTTCTGTTCTGAAAGGTCTAGATTTTTTCCTGGGAAAATTTTTCAGGATAGTTCATTTATTAGCCTGGTCAAACTTTTTCACAAAAATGCAAGGTCGGTTTTTTAGAAGTTGAAATTTTGGTTAAAAAAAATTATCTTGAAGGGGTCTTTTCTGGAGAAGGTCAAATTTAGGTACATAATTCATTTGGAAATCCGTCCAACCATATATAGCCAGGAAGGAAACCCAGGACATTAGGCGGATTACCGTCCCAGGACTACCACGCCAGGAAGGGTACTAACCAACCAAAAGTTCAATTGCCAAGTATTGCCTTAAAAAATAATTGCCAACACTGATGCTGGCAACTAAATTTGTGTCAATATAAAAATGTATCAATTTAATCTTGAAATCATACTTTTGATACTCATCTGTGTGTGTCAATGTAACCTAAAATATTAAAAGGATGAGTTCAAAAAGAAAAGCCCAAATCCAAAGTGGAAATCGGGCTTTATGATTTATTTATTTTGCAATGGAATTCAGAGAAAAAAAATAAAATTATTTAATATTCCCCTAAAATTGAAGCAGTAGCTCCCCCATACCCAGTAATAGTTTTAATTAGTTTATTATCTTTATATAAATTAATAGTAGCATCTCCTTTACCAGAAGTGCTTACATAAGTAATATTAATTGGCTTTTTCCCTTGTTGTTTCCATGAATATGTCCAACCACTTTCAATGTTATCCAATTTATGATTATTACCATTTGCATCCGTAAACATTACAGCATTCGATAATATTACATCAGAGCCTAATGATAATGAGCCAAAATTACCAGTAATCTCAAATTTATAGTCTGTAAGTTTATTTGAATTTTTATTTTTAACACATGATAGTAGGCAAAAAGTTAGTACTCCCAGAAATATTAATTTTGTTTTCATAAAATATAATTTAAAATTAAAAAAAATGGATTTCATATTAAGACGATAAAAATTCATATTTTCATATATCTTCTTCATCAATTATTCTAGCTTCTAATGTTCCCAAAGTTCTATTAAAATGTAATTGAACTTTTTGTTTTAAATTGATTTTCACTGATATTTTTCTTTTTCGAAAGCTACACTTAAAAGTTATTTCACAATCTTCAGAGATATTGAATGTTTCAATACAATTTCTTGGGATTTCTCCAATCTGTTCACCATTTCTAAATACTGCAACTTTTGGACAGATTAAGTACCATTCAGTGTAACCAATTATAGTCAATTTACCTACCTTTTTTTTTGTTTATGGGGTATCCGCAATGAACATACTTTTCACTAGCATCTGAAATAAGTTGTTCACAATCTGGACATTCAATTTGTGGCATAACGATATGTATTTATGATTTAATACTAGAATCATTTCTAATTCCAAGGAATAACATTTGTTTAGTTTGTATTTAAAGCACTACCAAATATTAACAATATAATTAAAGCAATTCCAATTTTTTTATCTTTTTTGTTTTCATATTGATTTAAAGCAAAATATACTGATATACTTATTATTTTTCATTAAAAAGTAGTTTCCCAGATATAACACCAGTTTCAGAATTGATTAAATCGAGATTTAATTGAGTTCCATCTCCTTCCTCAAGGATTAATCGTCCTGTTCCACCAAATAATTTATGGTCTTTGTAATTTCGCACATCTCCATCTGAACCTAAAAAACAACTAATCATATTTCCATTAATAAAGAGGTTTGCTGGAGCAGCAGTTATTCTAAATTCCACACTTTTATCTTTTCCATTTATTTCACATCCTTTGTAAGTCCATGTTTTACCTCTTGGTACCGTATAAGTTTTTAAAAAGAAAATAATATCATTAGATTTCTTTTCAGAAACAATATTATTTGATGAACTTACAAGTTTTCCATCTTTCTTTTCAGCAAAGAAGTTAATTGTCACCAACGAATTTTCAATAGTTAATGTAGGTGTATTATTTGTTTCAGGCAAATTTTGATTATTCTCTTCAAGTCGTATAAAATTATTTTTTTTAAGTTTGTTGTAAAATGCAGTTACTTCTTTTGTGGATTTTCTTGATTCGTTCTTTGCAATAATTTTTTCATATATTTTTTTTATTTCTGGCAATAATTTTGCTGGTTCATATTCATAAATTGGCGTGTTATCACTTCCAGAAAAAAATGTTGACAAGTATTTCGAATAATTATCTTCTACTTCCTTTTTCAAGAGAAATTCAGGGTACTTATTTATAAAATTCTCCCAAGTAATTATTCTTTCATATAAATTTTCAAAACTTATTGTTAAGCCTCCATCATTTAAAAAACCTTCTTTTATTTCTTTACTACTTATTCGAAGATATTCAGTCATTTCATTAGATATTCTGCTTTTGAAGATATTATACAAATAATCTGGTTTCTCATCGATGTAGCAAGAACCTTCTGACCAGGATAATATTGCGCCTTTTCTAGCTAATTCTTTATTAAACTCTTTTTCCATCACTTGTTCATATTCTATATGAGTATGATTGCTAAAGTCTTGCAATTCAGAATATTTAATTGATGAACTTGAATTATATTCCTCAATAATTTGTTTATAAGCTTTCCTAAATAGAATAAATATATTTTCTTTTCGTGTCTGATTTAATGAATCAAATTGAGAAGTAATCAACTCGGCTAAATTCATTTTTCCACATATCTCCCCATCCTTGGTTATGTTTGAGTTCGTTTTTTCATTATCATCTCTTAACAACATATTCTTCGAAGAAGTTATTTTGTCACTTATAATGTTTGCAATTGAATCTTGGTATTTATTCTTTTTAGCTAATTCAATTGCTGCTTTCTCAGTTCTGTTTGTACAACCTATTAAAATTAGAAATAGAAACGGTATTATTTTAAGACTTTTCATGTTTATGTATATTGAATGATTTTAATTATTATCAGAAATGATTTTTATTTGACATTGTTGTTTAGTAAATTAATTCATTTACATAGCTTTGCTTAAAGTTTGTTTTTTACATAACAGATTTACTTCATTATTTATCAATTCATATATAGTTTATATATACTTTAAAATCAATTCATTACTGTTTTAAATTTAATTTGGTTCAGAGATTGATATAAAAGGTTTAATAATTAAACCGTATTTATTATTTAATCTTACAACAGCCACTCCCTTTTTAAAATCAGTGATAAAATCATATTCAATCTTGGTTAATGATTTTCCATAATTGTTAATTACTCCATATTTTTCATTTAAACTAACTATTGTTACATTATCTTCAAATTCATTAATTCTATCATATTGAATAGGAATTAATATCTTCCCTGTATTATCAATAAATCCTTCTTTGTTGTTTAAAGTCATTGTAAAGCCATTGCAATAATCATGGGTTTTAGAAATACGGTCATATATTAGAGGCGTAAGCTCTTTACCTGTTCTGTCCAAAAAGCCCCATTTCTCATTGAGTTCAACCCCAATTATTCCATCTTTACACAGATGAATATTATTATATTTTAATGGAATTACAACTTTACCCATTTTATTAATGGCACCACAATTTCCACTTTCATCAATTAAACTTCTTACAACAGCAAGTCCCCCATTAAAATCTTGTACATCTATATATTTGAAAGGAATTACGACTTCTCCAGTTATATTAATAAAGCCTTTTAACTCTCCATCGCTCACACTAGCCAAGCCTTCACTGAAATTTCCTATTTGATATTGTTGAAAGGGTATTACAACTTTTCCATCTTTATCTATACAACCATTTTCAACATAAAGTTTAGTTGTTGCCCAATCAAATCTAAATGGTTCAACTACAGCTATACCTTCATGAAAAGAACTTATACTACCGTATATTAATGGAATTACAATCTTCCCAGATTGTATATCAATGCAACCATACTTATGATTTAGTCCAACAAGTATAAGATTATTATCAAATATATTATCTGGAGCATCATTATTGATATAATCAAATAAAGTTTGAGTTAATAAATTACCATTCATATCTAATAAACCTTTTTTATTATTTAGTTCAAATGAATATGTTCCATGACTATAAGAATACTCAAGTCGGTCAAAACGAAGCTGAGTTCTCAATTTGCCTGTTTTATCAATTAAACCAAATTTATTGTTTGATTCTACTATAGATATATCTTCATGAAAATCAGATAAATCATCATAAATTAATGGAATTATAATATTTCCAACAGTATCAATACAACCATATTTAATGTTAGATTTCGTTTCATCATTTACATATGTATCTACTATTGATATTCCATTGTGACAATTTGAAATGGAATATTTTGATTGCAATGGTACCACAAGAATACCTGATTTGTTTATGAGCCCAAATTTAGCTCCAACACGAACTTCAGCTAAGCCTTCACTAAATTCAGATACATTATCATATTGGGGTAGTTCGATAAAGGTTAAGATATTTGCACGTATTTCTTGTAAATATTCTTTCGCTTGTTGAATGAATTGTGTGGATTCTGGGTATTTTGTAATAAATTGTTCATAATCGTCAGTCGTATTTTTTTGTTTTGCTTCATTAAATGCGAGTTCTGCAATCTTTTGTTTTGCTTCCTTAATTTGTAATGCTTTTGGGTAATGGCTAATGTAAACATTATACGCTTCAATAGTATTCTTCTCTTTTACTTTACTAAATATCAATTCGTTTATCCTTTGGTTAGCTTCATATATTTTTGTAGAGTTTGGATAGTTATTAATGAAATAATTATATTCCTCTATTGTATTCTTTTTTATTGCATCTTTAAATGCAAGGTCATTAATTAATAGATGAACAAAATTTATATCATAATATTCAGGATAGTAATTTACAAAGTGATTATAACCACTTATTGTGTTTTCTTTTACGGCTTTCTGATAAATAGAATTTAATATGCTATCATTTAGTCTATAAATGTTTTTTGGTTCTAATTTTAATTTCTCAACTTGTTTTAATTCTGACTTATTAACTAAATTATTCCAAGAGTAAAACAAATCATCTTTTGAGTTAGGATTGTAATCAACATATTTTTTTGCGTTTTTAGAATACTTATGTGAAAGTTCTAAATCATACAGGCTAAAGTTGGAATCACTGTACAAAAGGGCTAAACCATAATTAACAATTACAGAAAGCGAATCTTTCTTATTGATTTCTAAGAATGATTTTAAAGCATCTTCTTTTTTGTCAGATTTTAGTTCTTTAAAAGCATTTACTGGATTTTTTGAAAAGCTCAATGTCGAAATAAAAATAAGACTCACTAGTAACAATTTTTTCTTCATTTATTAAATTATTAAATATATTTTAATTTTAAAGGAATTTACCTTGATTAATACAATTATTGCAAAGATAGATATTATTTATTAAATTTAACTATATTAAAACCTGTTGCTAAGCACTAATATCATTAATACAAATTTTAGTTTACAACCTGTTGGTTTTTGTATTGTCTTTTAAATGTAAGTTCTCCTATTCATTCATTACTGAACTATTTTATTAGATTTCACTACTGAGAAGTTATCTCAACAGTGAAATCAATTTATGGTCTTATTTAAATGCAATTACCTTAAAGTGTGAATCATCAACAATAAGCACTGCATCTCCTTTTTGCTCTTCTGCTGCTTTTACTGCTTTCTTATAAAAATTATTGATAACAACTTTTTTTCTATTACCAATTACGGGTAGAACATATGGACTGTAAATATTGATTGACTTCACAACAAATTCCTTTGGAACAACTTTTTCTGTCAGATAAATAGGAATTTTCTCTACTAAAGCTTTTTCCTTTTTACTTGTCATGTTTAACTGATAATTTAAGGATAAATCTTTTTCGACAAATGTTGTCAATGTACAAGAAGTTGAAGCTACCGCAATGGCAATAATTAAAAATGTTTTTTTCATTTATCAATATAATTAATGTTTCCCTACTCTTTAAGCTTTTCGGTTACGCTATTATTTTTTTACAAAATTAAGGTCTATATTTAAAAAACACTTAATCCATATAATCCAAAACATCCATTTCATCCATAATAAGAATGATTTAGAATTTTAATGTATTTTTGCAACCTAATCCAATAAATATTCAATATGCTTTCACCAGTTATAAAAGACCAGATAGAAAAGAAATTAGGGAAGAGCATTCGTTATCATTCTGATTTAGAATATCTATGTATCGAGATAGAAAAAGAGACAAAACAAAAAATCAGTTTGAATACCTTGAAAAGATTATTTGGATTTATTGAAGGAGTAACTGAGCCTCGTTTATTTACTTTGGACACTTTAGCTCTATACTTGGGTTATACTAACTGGGATGTCTATTTACTTAGCTTAGACCAATCGGGCAATTCTGGTTTCAACTCATTACAGGAAATTAAAATTGAGTCTTTACCAGTGTCTTCAATAGTTGAATTTGGCTACGAACCAGACAGAATGGTTCAAATTAAATATGAAGGTAATAATCAATTTAAAGTCATTTCGTCAACCAATAGCAAGCTGTTTGTAAATGATTTGCTCAATGTGACACATTTTGTCCTCAATTACCCACTGATTATCTTAAATGTTATTAGAGACGGAAAGGGTATGGGTAGATTTACAGCGGGTAAGGTTGGTGGATTAACTATTTTGAAACTGATTTAAATTTTGTAAGTTTGTCGAAAATTCAGGTAAATGAACAGTGAAACTTCCTCTTTTGATAACAGTCAAATTTTATCCCCACTGATAAATTCATTTTCGGATATTGTCGCCATTAATAAGAATGGAGCAACTTCCGATTGTTTTAAAGTACGTATTCATGCTAAATGGCACTTCCTTAAAAGACCTAAGAAGACATTCTCAACCAACCCACTTTATGTTGCAGCCTTCGAGAAAGAATTCGACCTTGGATTTACACTTGAACATCCTAATATTGTCCGATACCTAAGCAAAGGAACTGACAAAGAAGGTATTTATATCCTAACTGAATATATTGATGGTACTACACTTAATGATTTCATTGAAAAGAATCCTGTTTTTTTCAAGAACGAATTAAATATAAAAAAGATTTTATTGCAGCTTCTGTCTACGTTAGAGTATTTACATGCAAGACAAATAGTCCATTTAGACATAAAGCCTGAAAATATTTTGATAACAACTAATGGAAATAACCTTAAATTAATTGATTTGGGTTTGTCTTATTCTGATTGTTATACAGAAATCACAGGTGGAACTCAAAGTTTCGGAAGTCCAGAACAATTCTCCAGGTCACAACTTATAGACTATCGAAGCGATTTATATGCCTTCGGAAAAATTGTATTATATATATTCACTGGAAACACATCAATAAGCTCAATAGGACGATTACCTGCTCGTTATAAGAAACTCGTGGACAAATGTTTGATTGAAGATGTTGAGAAGCGAAATATTAAAGTTATTGAGTGCATACAGCTAATCAATAGAAAGAATAAAATTCCAATTTTTCAAGTAATTGGAATTTTGATAATTCTCTTATTTTTCATGATTTGGACAAATAGAATTAAAATTTTTCAAACCCCGACCCAAGAATCAATAATACAAAAACATGATGCCGCATTAATCAAAAATAAACCATCAAATAACTCTATTCAAAGTACGAAACAAAAAGAGATAAAAAATGGCAATTTAAAAAGAGTCAATAACATATCAAAAGAATCTAATGATAGTATAATAAGATTAGTCATAAAAAGAAGGTTGACTCCTAACACAACAACTTTATTTAAAGTCTATTCGAACATTAATGAGTTTAATGAACCGATTTTAAGAAAATCATTTGAAGACTGGAAAAATCAATGCAATGAAGATTGTAAGCTATTGTTCGAAGATTATCAATCGCAAATATCATTTAAAAATTTTAATTTAATTTACAATACTGAGTTAGATATAATAAACTCACCTATCCAGAAAAGGTTAGATGAGTTTAAATGAATATTAATGTTGGTTTGATTTTTTTACTCAAACCCAACCCTAACTTTTCCTTTTTTATTGGATAGAACCTTCTCACTTTGACAATAACCATAAATCTCATTAGAATCAGGTCTATTCCCCGTCAACACTTCATTCATGGTTACTTTCCTTACGATATTATCAATTTCACCACCTGAGAATGAAAAATTATTAGCAAGCTTTTGAGCAAATTCATTCTCAATCCAGGACAACTTGCTTTGCCAAATTTTTGACTTCACTTCAATGGTAGGGCTTTCAAATTTAATTTTGAACAGGAAACGCCTCTCATAGGCAGCATCAAGATTCCCTTCCAGGTTAGTTGTAGCAATCAATATTCCATCAAACTTTTCAAGCTCTTCAAGAAGTATATTTTGAATTGCATTTTCAGTCTGCCCAACATTTGATTGGCTGTTTTCTTGACGCTTGTTTAAAATAGCATCTGCCTCGTTAAACAGCAATATCGGTTTAATTTCTGAAATATTACAAATCTTCATATAATTGTCAAATATCTCTTTAACACGTTTTTCGCTTTCGCCAAACCACATGCTTTTTGACTGGCTAATATCGACCAGTAAAATATCTCTCCCAGTGGCTTTGGCAATTTGATAAGCTGTTTCAGTTTTTCCTGTGCCTGGTGCTCCATAAAATATTGCTGAAACCCCTTTAGACAAACTCATATTGGTCAATCTTTCTTGCAGTTTTATAAAATTGTTATTATCTAAACTAGTTGTAAGAAAATTTACTTCTTTCTCCAGGATAGGTTCATAGTAAAGCTCTTTATGAGTAATGTTTTCATTGAGTAATATATTCTTTAATTTTTTGTTTCGCATGAAAAGAACTGCATCTTCTTTCATAAATAATTCAATT
>Ga0302170_10001086_pt1 | contig 10665 bp, 7 predicted proteins | sample I_Fen_N2_1_FD_193492 | JGI IMG/M metagenome (GOLD analysis project Ga0302170, IMG submission 193492) | Peat permafrost microbial communities from Stordalen Mire near Abisko, Sweden - I_Fen_N2_1 | ecosystem: Environmental > Terrestrial > Soil > Wetlands > Permafrost | place: Sweden: Abisko...
GATGATAATATATAAATTGAATAAAGTATCTAGTATATGAATGTAAGAAAAATAGGTTGTATTTTTAGTGTGATTCTTGCTTGTGTTGCTCTATTTTCAAGTTGTGCAACGTTGGTTGGTGGCTCTACCTATAATGCACACGTCATAATTAACAATGATCACCCCAAAGCGCAAATCATATATCAAGGGGAAGTTAAAGGGTACGGAACAGCTATATTTAAAGTTCCAAGAGTTCAGGCTAATAATTTTTCATTCATAGTTAAAGAGGATGGATGCCCGGAACAGACATATAGTTACAAATTTCGAACATTTAGGGCCGAAGCTTTTGTCGGCTCAATAATTCTTTCTGTAGGTTCTATTCCTTTGGGAGTTCCAGTGCCTTATGGTCCAATAATTGATTTCGCTTCAGGTGCTATATGGAAACCGAACGTACATGAAGCCGGAATTAGTCAGGAAAGTATAAAAACGTTTAAGTATCTGGTTAATTATGATTGTTCTTCGAATCATTCTGATTCCATCGTTAGTGATTATATTGATGTGATTTATTTGAAGAACGGCAATTTGTTTAGAGGAATCATTGTTGAGCAAGTGCCTAATGTACAGATAAAATTAAGAGCTATTGGTGGAAGTAATCTTGTATTCCCTTATAGGGATATAGACAGGATGGTCAAAGAACCATTTACAGCTAAGAAAGTTCAGGTAAAACCAGAGTTGATTCAAGAAACTATAACGCAAAAAATGCAAACAAATGAGTCAGCTGTAACAATACCTGTTGTTGAAGCTCCAGCTCCGGTAGTGGGAATTGGTGCATCTGTTGTGACTCCTTCAAAAATTGCGGTTAGGAAAACAGCGGGAGTCGTCAGAAAACCTGGCGTGGCAGTGAAAAGACCTGGTGTAGCGGCAAGGAAGCCAGGTACAGCAGTAAAAAAAGTAGGTACAGCAAAGCGTAAATGACTTTGATGATTAGTAACAGACTTTTATTTTTTCTGTGCTTTACTGCTTCCGAACAAAAAAAATAAAAATTGTAAATATGAAATATTCCGATTGGAAAGAAGCATCTGTGTTAGCTTCAGGTTCGCTAAACCTGCAGAGTAGCGAAACGATTGATCGTGTTTTACTTGCACTTGCTGATGAAGCAGAGCTTCAGACAGAATTTATTCTGACCGAAAATGCCAAAGATTTATCTGCTATGGATAAAAGCAATCCGATGTATGATAGATTGTTGCTAACTAAAGAACGCATAGTTGGAATTGCTGTAGATATTCGTCATGTAGCTTCTTTACCATCGCCTTTGGGTAAAATATTGATGGAAACTGAACGTCCAAACGGAATGAAAATCAATAAAGTCACAGTTCCTTTTGGCGTTGTTGGAATTATTTATGAGGCTCGTCCCAATGTTAGTTTTGATGTCTTTTCGCTTTGTTTTAAATCAGGTAACGCCTGTGTTTTGAAAGGAGGAACAGATGCTCACAATTCTAATTTAGCTATAGTTCAGGTTATTCAATCTGTTTTAGATCGGTTTGAACTCGATAAAAATATTGTGACTTTGCTTCCAGCCGGACGCGAAGCTACAACGGAGTTGATGAATGCTGTCGGGACTGTTGATGTGATAATACCGCGTGGAGGAAGAGGTTTGATTGATTTTGTTCGCGATAACTCGCGCATTCCGGTAATTGAAACCGGTGCTGGAATTTGCCACACCTATTTTGATGCTTTTGGTGATGTTGAAAGAGGGGCGAAAATTGTTCTCAATGCCAAAACCCGTCGGGTAAGTGTATGTAATGCCCTGGACTGTTTGATTCTAAATGAGAAACGATTGGCAGATTTACCAAAACTTTGTCAACAATTAGCTGAAAAATCGGTGGTAATTTATGCTGATGTAAAAGCTTTCACATTCTTGAATGGAAAATATCCGAATAATTTATTGCAGAAAGCCACGGAGGAGAGTTACGGAATTGAATTCCTCGATTATAAAATGTCAGTAAAGACTGTTGAGTCCATTCAGGAAGCTGTTGAGCATATTGCCAAATTTAGTTCAAAGCATAGTGAATGCATTGTCAGTGAAAATGAGCAAAATATTCAATACTTCAATAAAGTAGTAGATGCAGCTTGCATTTATACAAACGTCTCTACTGCTTTTACCGATGGAGCTCAGTTTGGGTTAGGTGCAGAAATAGGAATCAGCACACAAAAATTGCACGCTCGTGGTCCAATGGCATTGGCTGAATTATGTTCTTATAAATGGTTAATAAGTGGCGACGGACTCATTCGAGACTGAAATATATGCACTTAATTCGCTAAATTTCAAATATTTTTACACTATTTGTTGTGTAATCGAAAATAATTGTTTTCCTTTGTAACCGAAAAGAAAGTGTATTTTTTCGTAAGGTTATTCCTGACTATCCTTCTCAAGGGCAGAATTCGCTTTAACCCCCGTTTGTTTATGCTGTTCTTGAATCACATTTTATTCAATTTTTTTTATTTTTATTTTATGAACATTTACGTAGGTAACTTAAGTTACAAAGTTCGCGAGAATGACCTTCAAGGGGTTATTGAAGAGTATGGTCAAGTTGAATCTTGCAAAATCATCAAAGATCGCGAAACTGGAAAATCAAAAGGATTTGCATTTGTAGAAATGGCTGATGATGCAGCTGCTGCAAAAGTAATCGAAGAATTAAACGGTGCTGAATTTGATGGCCGCTCAATGGTTGTTAAAGAAGCTCGTCCAAGAAACTAAGATTTTATTTCTAAGACACAAAAAGAACTTCTGTTATCGAAAGATAGCAGGAGTTTTTTTGTAAAAAAAATATTCAGATGACCAAAATAAAAGGATTTCTTTCGGAAAGTGGACTGATGTCCAGATTGCTTATTCTTATAGGTTTTTCTTTCTTTTTTACTTTCCTGGGCATGATGGTTTGGATGGCATTCACACATGGAAATACCAACGATATTAATTCTCTGAAGAGTCTTCAATTAATACAATCTATTGGGGTTTTCGTTTTACCGCCATTTGCATTAGCCTATTTGTGTAGTTCTAATACATTTGAATTTCTGCATCTTGACAGAAAAATAAATTGGGTTGATGTGCTTTTGGTATTTTTGTTTATGATTGTTGTTATACCATTTATCAATTTGCTTGGTGAGCTGAATCATCAGCTGATTTTGCCCAAAATGTTTGCCGGATTAGAGACCATGATGAAAGCGTCGGAAGATCAGGCTATGCAGCTTACCGAGAAATTTTTGACTGCTCATACTATTCAGGCTTTAGTTTTTAATGTTTTCTTAATAGCATTGCTTCCGGCTTTTGGTGAAGAGCTGTTTTTTAGGTCTGCTTTACAAGGTCTTTTTAGTCGGACAATGAATGTAAAACTAGCTGTTTGGATTGCAGCTATAATATTCAGTGCCATTCATTTTCAGTTTTATGGTTTTGTTCCACGTATGCTGTTAGGGGCATTCTTTGGCTATTTGCTGGCATGGAGTGAAAATTTATGGTTGCCAATTCTTGCACATTTCGCTAATAACGTGCTTGCTGTTATCTTTTTCTATTTGAAAACGAATGGATACAAAGTTATTGACATTGATACGATTGGAATAGGAAGTACACTTTGGCTGGGTATTGTGAGTGGATTGCTTGCAATTGTCGGGCTTTTCTTATTCCAAAAACGATTCAACCGAAAAGCAGCTCATTTATAAACGTTTGAGCAGGACTAGACTATTAAAGACTTTTCATTTAGTTTCTATATGTTTTGTAACTAAGGTCAATTAAAATGAAGGAAAATAAGTATTTTTGTACGGGAAAGGCAATAGAAAACGTTTTTTTAAGTTTTAGATTAGGACAACTTTCTTTTTTTATTTCATTTTAAAATCTTTTGAGAAACATACCGAAACATATAGCTCTGTTTATCTTGCTGGTAATTTTTATCAGCGCCTGTTCCACGAAAAAAAATACCTGGGCATCGCGCAATTATCAGGCAATGCATACGCGTTTTAATGTCTACTTTAATGGAAATGTAAGTTATACCGAAGGATTAAAGAATATTCAGAAAGCAAATAAAGAAGACTATTCGGGAGTTATCCCAATGTATCCGATTAGTAGGCACGCTAATGCAAATGCTGCAATCTCAAATATGGACCGGACCATAGAGAAATGCAGGAAAGCAATTAAATTGCATTCGATAAAAGTTAAACCAGAGAAAAATTATAAGAAAGCTAATGATCCGGAATATAAACGGTTTTATGAGCAGAAAGAATTTAATCCGGCATTAAAAGATGCCTGGTTGTTACTTGGAAAGGCTGAGTTTCATAAAGCTGAGTTCCTGAGCTCGGTAGGTACATTCTCGTATGTATTTCGCCATTACGCCAACGACAAGAATATGGAAGTAGCTTGCCAGCTATGGATTGCCCGTGCTTATGGGGAGATGGGCTGGATATATGAGGCTGAGCAGGTATTATCGAAAATCCAACAAGGCAATCTGGAATCAGAGAATACGGGTCTTTTTGCCTCGGTAAATGCCGATTTGCTATTAAAGAAACATCAGTATAAAGATGCTATTCCGTATCTGGAACTGGCGTATGCAAAAGAATCGGATAGATTTTTAAGACAACGATTTAGCTATATTCTGGCTCAGCTTTATCAGAAGAATAATGATAATAAGTTGGCATATAATTGGTACACAAAGGTAATCAAATCCAGTCCTCCTTACGAGATGAATTTCAATGCCCGGATAAGCAGAGCTCAACTGAATCAGGGGAATATTTTGACCATTCGAAAAGAATTGGCAAACATGATTGGCAATAAGAATAACAAAGACTATCTTGACCAATTGTATTTTGCTCTTGGAAATACGTATTTACAACATGCAGATACTGCCAAAGCCATTGCGAACTATAGACTTTCCATCGAAAAAAGTACGCGTAAAGGAACTGATAAAGCGGCAACTTTAATTACGCTGGGCGATCTTTATTACAAAAAACGGAATTATATACAGGCTCAGCCTTGTTACGAGGATGCCGGAAAAATAATTACAAATGAAAATGAGAATTATGCCCGGGTGATTAAACGTGGACAAACTTTAGGCGAACTGGTAACGCAAAATGATATTGTGGTACTGCAAGACAGTTTGCAAAGACTATCGGCTATGTCTGAAAACAAGCGCATTGATGCGGTGAATAAGGTCATAAATAAATTGATATCCGATGAGAAGGCAGCTGCCGAAAAAGAGCAGAAGGAAAAGCAAAATGCAATGGCCGCAAATGAATCTGATTTTAGAAATCAGGCTCCGATTGGTATGAATTCGGCAAAGAATAATGCAGCCGGAACTGTAGGTGATTGGTATTTCTACAATCAGGACGCAATGCAATTTGGAGAATCGGAATTTATAAAAAAGTGGGGCAACCGCAAGCTGGAAGATAACTGGCGGAGAACGAATAAAGCTGCATCGCTTTTTGCTGAGGAAACTACTACCCCGACATCAGTGAGCGACTCTATTCAGGGCGATACAGTTCCTGAGTCAAAACAAATAAGCGATAATAAAAAACCGGAGTTTTATTTGCAACAAATACCCGTGACTGCCGCTCAGATAGCAAAGTCGAATTTTGATATAGCTAATGCATTGTTTGCTATGGGGCAGATTTATAAAGAAAAAGTGGAGGACATACCGATGTCGATAAGCACTTTCGAAGAATTTGTTCGAAGATTCGGTAGAGATAAACGAGTGCCGGACGCTTATTTTGATATATATATGATGCAGGTCCGAAGTGGCAATAAGGCTCAGGCGGATTTATACCGGACTAAGCTTATTTCTGAATTTCCCAACTCGGAATATCAAAAGATATTGTCGCAACCAGACTATACAGATAAACTTATACATATAGATAAAGAACAGGATTCAATTTATAGTCTGGCTTATACCGCTTTTAATGCAAGTGATTTTAAAACGGTGTTTAAGCAGACAGCTTATCTGAAGCAGAATTACCCACGGTCAACATTAATGCCAAAGATGTTGTTTCTAAATGCATTGAGCATCGGAAAAACCGATACAGACGAAAATTTCAGAGAGGCATTAACCGATTTGCTGAAAAATTATCCGGAAAGTGATGTCAGTGCTATGTCCAAAGACATTCTTGCCCTGATGAAACAAGGTAAGGAAGCTAAAAGAGGAACTTCAAGCGGCTCGTTACTTGCCCGGCGCGACCAACAGGAAAAAGTAAAGGATGAAACGAGCGAAGCTTCCGCGCAAACCTTTTCTACTGATAAGCAAACACGACACCGGATCATGTTGACCGGTTCTATGAACAAGAAACAAATGGATAGTTTACTATTCAAAGTTGCTTCTTTCAACTTTTCCCGGTTTATGATTAAGGATTTTGATTTGGTAGTAAGCAAAATAGATACGCTTAATACATTGTCGGTTACAAACTTTGAATCGTACGACGAAGTGGTTACATACCAAAACTCATTGTCGACAGATGCCGGATTAGCTCAGCTCTTTTCGGATTTTCAGATTCAACAAGTTATTATTTCGGATGAAAATTATGCATTGCTTAAAACTACAAGCTTAGACGATTATCTGGCATTTCAGCAAAAGAATCATGAATCCAGATCAACTAAAGTTCAGGCAGTTCAGGCCAAACCGAGTAAGAATCAAGAAACTACAACTGCTTTCAATTTAGGATTAATCAACACTACGGTTACAACTAAAATACCGGAGAAGCAGATTGGCGCTATTATTGCATTGAAACTTACTGAGAAACCAACAGACAAAGCAGTGGAGAAATCGACCGAAAAAGTTACTGAAAAAGTGGTCGAAAAGCCTATTGAAAAGGCGGTTGAAAAATCTGCAGTAACCAGTGTGCCAGCAGCAACTAAAAGTTCTAAACCCGAAACAACAGTCCCTGTAACTGCTCCGGTAGTTCCGGTTAGTTCTACCAAACAGGATGTTCCGGTAAAACAGGTGCCGGAAGCTGTTCAACCGAAAAAGGACGATGTGCCGTTGTTTAAAGGATTATATGCATACCGGGCAAATGAGCCGCATTTCGTAGCCATTTATATCGTTTCAGGAACAATGGATTTTGCTAAAACAAAAGCTGCTATTGATGCCTACAATATAAAGAATTATGCAATACTGAATTTGAAAGTTTCGTTGGAAACATCAGGCAAAAAACAAGTAATAATTATTGGAAGTTTAACCGATGCGCAGACAGCTAAATCATATCTGTTGCGCATGGTGAAAGAAGAAAGTTCGTTTGAAGGATTGAAAGGAAGTAATTACCGCAATCTGCTTGGTTCAAAGCAAAACCTGGATACGGCTATTCAACAGAATGAACTGAAAACCTATTTTGAATTTATGCAGCAGTATTATCTTAAATAATAAATAGTTGCGAGTTACAAGTTACGAGTTGCAAGACTGTTTAATTTGTATTTTGCTTTTTGAGGAAATAGATCATTAAACATTATTTATTACTCAGGTTCGTATAATTTCAGAAAACAGAACACCTAAAAAAAGAAAAGAATGAGAAAAGACCGCATACTTTGGGCTGATGACGAAATGGATTTGTTGCGTCCCTACATCCTTTTTTTGGAAGAAAAAGGGTATGAAGTTGTAACTGCAACAAATGGAAAAGACGCTGTAGAGCTTTGTCAGAAGGGTACATTTGATATAATCTTTCTGGATGAAAATATGCCGGGCCTGAGTGGTCTGGAAACATTGGCATTGATTAAAGAGTTAGATGCGGATGTGCCGCTGGTAATGATTACCAAGAGCGAGGAAGAAAACATTATGAATATGGCTATTGGGAGTAAGATAGCCGACTATCTGACCAAGCCGGTTAATCCGAGTCAGATTCTGCTCACGATCAAAAAGAACATTCACAAGAAAGAAATTGTAACCGAGCATACAACTTCGTCGTACCAATCGCAATTCGGAAGAATAGGCATGCAAATAAACGATTCTTTGACTTACGAGGATTGGGTGGAAGTGTATAAAAAGTTAGTCTATTGGGAACTGGAGCTGGCCGAAACAAACAATGGCATGGACGAAATGCTGAAAATGCAAAAGACGGAAGCCAACAGTACATTTGCCAAGTTTGTGAAGAAAAACTATGTCGACTGGTTTGAGCATCCCGAGAAACGTCCGTTGATTAGTCCCGATTTGTTTAAAACCAAGGTTTTCCCGTTGCTCGACAAAGGCGAAAAGGTGTTTTTTATTCTGGTCGATAACTTCCGCTACGATCAGTGGAAGGTAATCCGCGAGTTGCTTGGTGAGTTTTATCAGTTCAATGAAGAAGAATTGTATTGCAGCATGCTGCCCACTGCCACTCAGTATGCCCGCAATGCTATTTTCTCGGGCCTTTTGCCTTTGCAGATACAACAGATGTTCCCCGATCTTTGGGTGGAGGAAGAGGATGAAGAAGGCAAGAATATGAATGAGAAAGACTTGTTGGAAACCATGTTTCATCGTTACCGGAAGAATTATACATTCTCCTATCACAAAATCAATGATTCCAACTCTTGTGAGCGCCTGATCGATCAGTTGCCCCGTATTGATAACAACCAGTTGAATGTTTGTGTGCTGAACTTTATTGATATGCTTTCGCATGCCCGAACCGAGTCGAAGATGATGCGCGAGCTGGCAAACGATGCAGAAGCCTATCGATCATTGACTCTTTCGTGGTTTAAGCATTCGCCCACATATACTTTGTTTAAAGAAATTGCCAATCGGGGATACAAGGTCATTTTCACTACCGATCATGGCACTATTCAGGTTGACAACGCCATAAAGGTGGTTGGCGATAAAAACACAAACGTGAATCTACGTTATAAAGTGGGTAAGAATTTAAGTTACAATCCGAAAGAAGTATTTGAGATAACAAAACCGTCGAAAGTAGGGTTGCCAAGTCCCAATGTAAGCTCGGCATATATTTTTGCGTATAACGATAACTTTTTTGCTTATCCGAATAATTACAACTACTATGTGGGTTATTACAAAGATACTTTTCAGCACGGTGGAATTTCGTTGGAAGAAATGCTTATACCGCTTGTTGTGATGGAACCAAAATAGATAACGCCCGGCTTATCGTCTGCATTTTCAAAGGAACTAAAGCTAGAGGTTGTCTCAAAAGTCTTTCAGAACGTAAATAACAAAATGCGCAAATTAGTGCAATCTTATTAAATTGAAATTCAGTAAATAATATTCAACGTTATAAATCTTATTTGCGAAAATTTGTGTTGTTTACGTCGTTTGCGTGCTTTTGATATAATTACTTTTTGTGCCTTTTGTGGTGTTCTCTTTTGATTGAAAGGATAATCGTTTAAACTATTATATAAAAACAATACTAACTTAATTCCCCTTTAGGGGTTAGGGGTATCATTATTATGAAGACTTATACAAATGTAAAAGACCTTGGTAACTTGCAGGAAGCAGTAAAAGAGGCACTGGAGATCAAGAAAAATCGTTACGCTTATAAGCATATAGGCGAAAATAAAACACTGCTGATGGTGTTTTTTAATTCGAGTCTGCGTACGCGTTTAAGTACACAAAAAGCCGGAATGAATCTGGGAATGAATACCATGGTTCTTGACATTAATCAGGGAGCCTGGAAACTGGAAACAGAGCGTGGCGTGATTATGGATGGCGACAAACCGGAACATATACTGGAAGCCATTCCGGTGATGGGTTGTTATTGCGACGTGATTGGTGTTCGTGCTTTTGCGCAGTTCGAAAACAAGGAATACGATTATCAGGAAACGATTATCAATCAGTTTATCAAATATTCCGGCAAACCGGTTTTTAGCATGGAAGCTGCAACAGGGCATCCGCTACAGGCCTTTGCCGATTTGATTACCATTGAGGAACACAAAAAAACAGCTCGTCCCAAAGTGGTTTTGAGCTGGGCACCACATCCTAAAGCTTTGCCACAGGCTGTCCCCAATTCGTTTGCAGACTTTATGAACGAAGCGGATGTTGACTTTGTGATCACGCATCCGAAAGGGTATGAGTTGGCAGAGCAATTTGTACGGGGCGCACGCGTGGAGTACGACCAGATGAAAGCATTTGAAGGAGCTGATTTTATTTATGCCAAAAACTGGGCAGCTTATCAGGATCCTAACTATGGTAAGATACTCAGCTCGGATCGTAACTGGACTGTTAGCGACCGACAAATGGCTGTAACCAATAATGCTCATTTTATGCATTGCCTGCCTGTTCGCCGGAATATGATTGTGACTGACGAAGTCATTGAGAGTGCTCAGTCTCTTGTTATTCCGGAAGCTGCTAACCGTGAAATATCGGCTCAGGTAGTTATCAAAAGATTATTAGAAAGCATATAAGAAACCAGTATTGTCCTGTAGACTTTATATATGAAATTTAGTGAGAGATTTCTCACTTCGTTCGAAATAACAATCAATATTTTACGTTTGGGGTTGGGGTAGGTTGGCGGCGAAGCCGCCAACCTACCCCAACAAAGACAATGTAATGATCTGTCATTCTGAGCGAAGCGAAGAATCTACAGTTTTCACCGGACAACAATAAATTAAAAATACTATAGTAAGGCTAATTCTAAGTCCCCCTTGGGGGATTTAGGGGGCCGAAACGTTGTTATTATGAACATAGAACAAGTTATCGCTTCCATTCGCGATGTAGAAGATTTCCCGAAACCCGGCATTCT
>Ga0302170_10001092_pt1 | contig 10637 bp, 7 predicted proteins | sample I_Fen_N2_1_FD_193492 | JGI IMG/M metagenome (GOLD analysis project Ga0302170, IMG submission 193492) | Peat permafrost microbial communities from Stordalen Mire near Abisko, Sweden - I_Fen_N2_1 | ecosystem: Environmental > Terrestrial > Soil > Wetlands > Permafrost | place: Sweden: Abisko...
AGTTTCCGCTCTGACATTCCGAGTTACGTGAATATATCTTCCATCAGGATCAATTCTATTCACCGGATTCCCCGCACAATATGCATATGGTGAAATAGAATAATATTTTTCCGCCAGTGGATCTACACTTGTAAATCTCTGCACGCTTTTTGGCTCGTTTGCCCGTGCTCCCTGCTCAACCTTTCAGAACTTACCCTTTCAGGTCTTATACAGTTCTTTAACTCATTGCAAAATTAATCTAATTTTCGGTATCGTCGCTATCGAACATCCGTTTTTTTTTCTTTTTCAACTGCAAAAAAAGTCCCGCAGGGTTTTGAACAATACGTTTTTAGTTTGTGGTTGATGGTTCATTTCATTTCGCTGTGCGACCTTTTCAGTTGAAAGAAAAAAAATATCAAACAAGGATAGACTTTCGGGAAAAACAGGGTAAATAATTTGCAATTCAACCCCCAAGTTTCACTAACTTTGTTTTGGGATTGCAAGGTATGTAATTGTGTGCCACATTTACTCTTTGCCTAAGTCGAACTTAGGAATATAATTCTCCCTGTAGTCGCATAAAAAAAAGGAAGAAAATAAAAAGATTCCTGTGAAAAACTACGATATTTCTCATTTTTCAAAAGCAAAATATCTTAGAGAAGACTGCGAGGAATGTAATGAGCAAGCAGGCATTGGGCAGAGCCCAATGATTAAAACGCAAATATCACATAATAAGCATATTACGTTTTAGTAGTTATAACCAAGTTATAACTTGGTTATAACTAAATGCTATAATAAACTGATAAATAATTAAATAGAGGTTGTAACTTAAGTTATAACCAGCACCTTTTTTAACTAATTATTTGACATCGGGAAAAAGGGTATTTTCGTATTCTTCCACAAGTCCCGAAAGCATATCAAGCTCAATTAGGTTTTTGTCCGTTTTTGGCGTATCATCATCGGTCAATTTTATCAATTCTTCAATGCGCTGCATAATGGCGTTGTATTCTATTTCGTTTTTGATTGTTGCCATAATTAATAGTTCTTACATTAAGTATTAAAGCAATGAGTTTGTTTGTATAAATAGCTTATTTATAAGATTGCGGCCTAAACCGAGAATAACTTTTTTTCGGGCTCGATGGGACGGCCCCAAAAAGTTATTACCCGGTTTGGACCGAGTCCGTTTGCTCTGAAAAATAGTAAAGGAACAATACCTAGCCCAAGTTATTCAAATCGTACCGGTTTTGCATGTTGATCAACAAAGATGCTTCAATACCCAAAGTCGCTTCAATAAGCAATGCAAATTCGTTGTCAACGGGCTGTCTGGAGTTTAAAATTTCATTCAGTACAGAATGAGACACACCAAGTTGTTTAGCCAGTTTCCGCTGAGATAGGTTTCTAAATTCGATTTCGTCTCTTAATACCTCTCCCGGATGCGTTGCCATAAAAGGAGTGAGATCATTAGCTAAAACTTTCATAATTTCTATTTTAGAGGTTATTCATGTTGATCACAAAATTAGATATAAAAAAAAGAACAATTCAGTTTTCCTTGTCCTTTTTTATTGCAATGGATGGAAACGATTTATGGCTGTTTTGAGTTCTTCCAATCCGGTTTGGCGGTATTCTTCCACACTTCCTACCCGTTTATGTCCGGTAAAAGCTTGTACCACCCGAAGATCATTGCCTGTTTTTACCAAGTGGGCAATCGCACTCTGACGTACTTTCTGGGCGGTAATCTTTTGTCCGTTGGATAAGGGTTGGCTAAAAATTCCCGAGATGGTAAGCGGCGCCATCCGGTTTCCCCGGCGGGATAAGATCAGGGCTTCTTTGTCGTGCTGTTTGGGTTTCTTGTTGTGCATAACAAACAATGGTCGGGCATGTTCCAGGTAATCGTTCAATAACATGATTTGTTCCGGTTTTAAAGGTAATACCCGGGGTTTTGTCTTTACGCTTCCGTTTACATTTATCGTTCCTTTTACAAGATCGATATCCGTTGTTTTCAGATGGATTATTTCAAAAACCGTGATGGCTTGATGAACCAATAAACTCAGGATGATTTTATCCCTGTTCCGGGTTAAAGGCAGTTTTCCGGTATAACTGTTTAAAATGCTTTCCAGCTCTTGTTTAGTAAAAAGAGTTTCCACCGGGATAGCCTTGTTTATCTTGTCTTTCAGGTATAAATCCCGGCAGGGGTGATCGTCCCGCTGTCCGCTGTCGGCCAGCCACTGGTAATACATTTTAAGGGCATACAAATGATTGCGCAGTGTTTTTGGATGCATTCCCTGACCACGTAACATACCGATATAATCCGTTATTTGCATGTAATTTGCTCGTTTAGCCATTTCATCGCCCTGATAGTTGATGTATTGCCGGATAACCCGCATGTAACCATACAAAGCTCTCGGACTATGGTTTTGTAAAATATGCGCCTCCAATGCTTTTTGTTCTTTTTCTTTCATTTGTTTATAATTTTCATTGTATCAGCTTTTTTAATTGTTGTGCATTGATGCGGGTATAGATTTCGGTTGTTTCCAGTTGACTGTGTCCTAAAAACAGTCGGACTTGCTCCACCGGTACGCCCTGAGCCAGCAAGTGGGTGGCGATGGAGTGCCGCAGGTTGTGTGTGCAGATGTTTTTACGGATAATGACCGTGTTGCCTGTTCTTGCACTGATCTCTTTGAGTATCTTATTAAAAGTGTATTTTCGCATTCGCTTGCCGGAGGTATTCAGCAGCAAAGCTTGTGTTTCGTCCTTCAGATAAAGTATTCTTTCGTGGGTAATGTATTGTTGCAGGTCGTTTTTTACACGGGCATTGATGGGAACCAGCCGCCGTTTGTTGCCTTTGCCGTGCTGAACGATGATATAGTTTTCGTTCAGCCGCAGATCTTCCACATTGATGGCCATCAGTTCCAGGCTTCGCAGTCCACAGCCGTAACCAAGCGAGAGAATCGCCCTCTCCTGAAGGGTTTGTGTCGAGCGGTAAAGTTCGTGTACTTCCGCTATGGTCAGGATGCTCCGGGGTTCGGGTGTTTCTTTGGGATAACTAAACTTAAGCACACTCATGGGGTTGACAGGCAGCACATCCGTTTGCTGCAACAAGGCAAAGAACAGCCTGAGGTTACAAAGGTGGTGGTGCACGGTTTTGAGCGAGATAACGCCTGTTTTACGGCTGTGAGGGCGGACTTTCAGGTATTCGTAGTAGGTTTTGATATGGTGGGGTTTTATCCGGTCTATTTCGTCCAGTTCCTCCTTTTCAAGCCATTCCAAAAAGTCCAGCAGGTTAAAGTACATCATTCGTTGGCTGCCCTTGTTGTACCCCAGATGCGACACGTGAGAGGCGTAATCTTCCAGCAGGGTTTTGTAGTTTTCGTTTGTAAGTTTTATCGGTCGGCGTATCATGTTGGTGTATCATGTTGGTGTATGACGTTTGCTGTTGTTTTACATTATTATCCTTTTCCTTGGAACACGGAACACTGGACATTTAATTGACAATTGACAGTTGATAATTAATAGTTTACGCTGCTTTTTAGTGTTCCATTCAGTGTTCCAAGTGTTTGGAACACTAATTCTTTTTTCCTAACTCTTCGATTTGTCCCTGAAGCTTTTGGCGGATGTTGGTTCTCAGTGCTTCCACGTTATCCCAATAGGTGATTTTGTACTTGTAACCCCGGGCGGCATTGCCTGCTGTTTGTTGGATGTATTCCAACTCCAGCAATTCATTGATATATCGGTGCAGTTGGGTTTTGCTGATCCGTAAGGTTTGCCGTATATCCCGCAGGATAAAGTTTTCCTGATCGGTGTGTTTCTTCAGGTATTGTTTCAGTTGTTCGTAGAACTGCCTGAGGCTGCCATCCAACTCATCTACTTTGAGTACGATACTCTCGAACATAATATCACAGGCGGTTTGTAAATCTTCTTTTTGAGTGATGAGCCGTCCTTGCCCGTCTTGTTGCCGCTGGTACTGGTTAATCAAAGTAATCTGTTTTACAAAGCTTAGATACAAGTCGTTCAACCTCCTTATTTTATGGGCTTCCACGGGTAAATGGAGGTCGTTGGCGTAAGGATTGATTACCTGATAGGGTTTTAGCATCCGCACACAGTTCTGTAAAAATTCCCGGTGTTGTTGTTCGGTTTTGCTTTCTATTCGTCCACTGGCTTTTTGCTGCTGGTAGCCGATAATGCGATGGGTTTGCGCCGGACTCTCATCCACCGATAACAAAAACACACGGCTCATGTTGTCTTCGTAAATATGCCCTTTGGTGGTGCAACTGATACTGGCAATCGGTCCGCGTACAATGCGCTGCTGGGCTACTATTTGTCCGTCTTCGGTTTTGCTGCTGGTGCTACTGGTAAGGATTTCGTTGCTGATAAGTTCACGAACGGCATACAAGGCTTCTTCTTTCAGTCCGTCAATATCTTCAAAACCAAGCAGTTTATTTACAAGATAATTCTCAGGATAATTGTAAAAACTACTGTCGGTTACACGGGTGAAACGGATGGTATCTTCCGTTGGCATCAGCTCAGTGATAATCTTTAATAGCCGTGTTTTGCCACTCCCGGAACTTCCTTGTATCAGGGCGTGCAAGGTGTCGGGCATTTTGTAACTGCTGGCGATCACAAACAGAAACAGGCGGTTGATTTCTTCGCCCGTTACGCCCGATTGTCCGATGTGGTAGTTAATCTGGTTGATTAAATCACTGCCCCGCAAAAAATCCAGACACTTGTTTACTGTGGCTTCAGGGATGCGGACAACGGTTTTTGTACTGGCTGCTTTATTTTGAAGGTTCTCTTGCCGGTAGGTTTCCAACTGCTTGCAAAGCCCGGACAGTTCTTTCTCCAGTTCTTCGGCGGCGATGCTTAATTTGCCGGTTACGGCTTTGATGTGGGTGTTTATCTGGCGGTACTCGTACAGGTCGAGTTTACCCCGGTAATCTTCCCCGGTCTCCTTGTTTATTATCTGAAGGCTGATCTTCATTGAGTCCAGCGAGGGCGGAACGCCGCCTTTCACGTAATAATCCGTGTTCCGTCCACGGTAATGCAGGTTGTAAGGATTAGCGGTATTTAAAGCCTCTGCGGTACTTGGAACGTTTTGTGGTTCTATTTTTTTCTTTTCAATTGGTTTTTTATTTCTGTCTTCAGTTGAAAAAGAAAATTCATTGGCTTGGGTTTCTGTTTTTTCCTTTTCAATTGATTCTTCAGTTGTTGTTTCAATTGAAAAAGAAAAAGTTGGTTCTTCCGGAACTTCGGTAAATTCACATTCCTTGCGTTCAGCCAGCAAACTGATAAAGATTTCGCTTTCGTGTCCTTGTGCCGTTTCGTTAATGTCTTTGCATGGAAGATCCAAAACACTTAAACGGATTTGCGGATATTGGTTGGCAAAAGCAGTGGCATATTTCGCTGTGGCTTCATGTCCGGCAGGGTCATTATCAAAAGCAAAAATGATTTCTTCCAATGCGTTCAGTTCTTTAATGGCTTGCTGGTGTTCCTCAGTTAGTCCGTTTGTTCCGTAACAAGCCAACACTCCATAATTCGGATTCTTGGTTCCTGGCTCTAAAATCTGTATCAGTGTGGCTGCATCAATAATGCTTTCGGTTAGTATCAGTTTGGTGGTGTTCGGGGCGGGATAACCGGGATAAAGTCCGCTTCGGTTTTTGAGGTAAAAATGGCGTTGTTCTTTGTCGTTCAGGGTGCTTCTAAAATACAAACCTGTGATTTGATTCTCTGTATTACGCAAAGCAAAGCAGATGCACCATTTGCCAAAAACCGTGTAGGCTTTGTCGCCTGTTTTGGCGGTCTGTCCTTTGTCTATCAGTAAACCCACTTCCAAACATTGGCTGATGAGTTTCTCGTCTTTGCGTGTGCCGTGGTGGAATTGGCCGGAGTTATAACCAACCTGCGTTTTCTGATAATCTAAACAGCGATTTTGTAAATAGTCCTGAGCAGGTTTGCTGTTGTGTATGGCATTGCAAAAGTATTGGAACATACTTTCTAAAAATTGACTTTTGGCAACGGTTGGTGCTTTTTCAATGGACACCGATTTGTTACCGACATTGTCAATGGTCGACTTTCCATTACCCACTAAAGCATTCGCTTTCTCTATGGCTTCATGCTTGCTGCAATTCTCTTTATACATGATAAAATCAATCACATCCATACTTTTGCCGTGGGTGCGGCAGTTGGAGCTAAAACAATAAGCCGTTTGCGTTTTATAGTAAAGCTGCATACTAGGCGTTTTGTCCTCGTGAAACGGACAGTGCAAACGGTTTTGCTTGTCGGCTTTAAAACCATAATGCCGGATGACTTCCGACAGGCTTAGACGCTGTTTTATCTCTGCTATTTCCATAATAAATATTTTATGCGATTTATTCCACTGCAAAAGTAAACATAAATTTCTATTATCGAACATTCAAAATATTCTTTTTCGACATTTATCTTCATAAATCCATTTTATCGCTATCTTTGCACCCTATTCAACAACATGCAGGACTATGGATATTGCAGCAAACATCAAAAGATTAAGGGAGCAACAAGGGCTGATTCAAAAGCAAGTTGCCGCCGAGTTAGAGATTGGATATTCCAATTATAACAAAATGGAAAACGGTATGCGTGAGCCGTCTGTTGGCGAGCTGCAGAAACTGGCAAAATTGTTCAGTATTACCGTAGATGAGCTAATTAATCCGGAAGAAATCACACTAAAAGAAGTGGTTATCGAAGATAAAACAGTTTCGGAAAAAGTAAGACTAATCTCGCAATTAGACAAAGAAGATCAACACGCTGTATATCGGATTATTGACGGTATGCTAACCAAGAATAAATTTCAAACTTTCTTTGAACAAAATTTGCAACACGCCAAATAAACACATTTTATTTTTCCATACATTAAAAACATCAAAAAGCCCTGCAACCTTAAATTGCAGGGCTCTTTGCTTATATATAGTTATACCATCCTTGATAAAAATCGAACCCAAGTTGCGAGGGTTCTAGCTCCTGATTTTAATCAGGTAAAAACGTTTTTGTAGCTACAAAAACACATCTTGCTGTTGAATTCTGGAAAACCTCAAACACGCTATTTTATTAAATATTCAAAGAGACTAAATAGATAACAAATAAAACAGAAAAGCCCGGCATACCGGGCTTTTCTGTTTTATTTGTTATCCAATATTTATCTTGTCATGTTTACCAAAATAATAGAAGCAGATGAAAACACCTGCCTCTATTTCTATTATCCATAATTAATTTTGTCCAGTCGACAATCAAGTTCTTATTTGCTTATCAACACATCTGACACATTACCCATCACCCGTATTACTTTTCGTGAGCTACCATTAATATTTTACCATCACTTTTTTGAATTTTAATGATAGAAACTCCACCTAGTTTTCCTTCTGATAACGTACCTTCAACCACCCAAATTTTGTCGTTAATTAACTTAGCCTTATATGGGGCTTCATTATAGATCTTTTTTCCATAAATTGGTAACCACACGGCGATTGCGACTTTAATCGCTGTCTCTTTATCTGGAATAAAACCATTTTCAGGTGTTCTTCGAGCAGAATAATTATTCTGTAAAGCATTACTATTTGTGGCTGAAACAATAGAAATTGCAATTATAAAAAGAAGTAAGAACGTAATTATAATTTGTGATTTAAACAATACTTTTCCCATTTTATTAATATTTGAAGATTTAATTTAATTCCCAATAAGATTTCCTGTTTTTCTCTCAATAGGTGACGGTGTATATAATTCTGGCGATTTAGGTATTACTACAGGGTTTTTTTCAACTCCAGCATTATTATTATTTAGTTTAGTGGGGTCATTTGGATCACTTGGCATTTGGGTGCTTATTGTTGATGTCTTTCCAGTTGTAGGATCATACTTTTGCAAAGATCCATTTGGTGTTGCAACATAGCCGGTCAAATTATTCTTATTTGAAAATCCAACATCACCCGTTGTTGAAGATTTATTTTCCTCAGCTGTATTTAAAACAGGTTTTAAAGGGTCATTAGTTTTTTCGTAATTGATTGATCCCGAGAAATTATTGTCATAATGATCAGTTGTATGTTCACCATGTGTATGAGTGTAACCTGTTACATAGGCTCTCATGGGTGCATCACTAGGAGTAACACTGGATCCCCCTTCCCCGATAGCAGGAACTGTATATGTATATCCACTTTTCCCATCTGAATTAGTTATCATATAAATCTTCGAGCCATATTCATGACCTTCTCTTATAGAATTATCATTGTACGTTTTTCCAAAATCGCCTGCTGCTGCATTCATTGTCAAAAAGAAATCTCCAGGTGCCTTCCCATTAACATCAATATACTTTATTGGATTCCCCGCACAGTAAGCATACGGTGAAATGGAGTAATACTTCTCCGCCAGTGGATCTACAGTCTGAAACCTCATAATTGCCGGATAATACTGCCGCCAAACAATATCATAGGTGTCATACCCATGCATTTCTACAAACTCTTTGCCATTGTATTTCCGCTGTTGCTTGCCGGGGTTATCACCTGAGTTATACGCCCATGGCAATCCACTGGGGTAATACTGGGTGCGTTGTACGGTTTCTCCTGTATTAGCCAGCCATACTTCGCGGTTATCGCCCAGATGGTCGCGACGGTAGTAGTAATACTGTGGATTGCCTGGGGTTTCCACATAGCCTTCGTCGTTGTAAATGCGGCTTATGGCAGTAAGCGAAGAATTCCCATTCTGGGTTTTATACTCCATATTGCCGATATAAGCATTACCTGTTTGATCAACCACGCCCGAATTATAGCTCTGACTGATAATCTGTCCATCGGCTAACGGGGTGATATTGGTCAGCTGTGTAAAATACTCTGTTCCTAACTTATGCCCGCCGGCATCGTAGGTGTTTTTTATCTGGTTGCCATTCCTGAATTGAATAACGTCCGGCAAATTTAGCACATTATATTGAAAGGCTACAATATTCCGGTCCAAATCTTTCACCATGTTGCCATTGGCATCATACGCAAAGTCATCGCCGCTGGTGTTTCGACTGGTGTATTCCTTAATATCGTAAAGATTACGTGAACCGCCGGCATCATCCACTTGCTTTAATTGATTGCCATTGTAGGTTAACGTCAACCCATCAATCTGCGTGGAACTGCCCGTTCTTCCAAGATACGTCACATTTCCCATTTTATCGAACGTGAATGTTTCGGCAAAGGTGGTACTCGACTGATTATTAACATCATAAAGCGTACTGGTGGTCATACGGTTTAACGCATCGTAAGCATATCCGTATTTCTTCACTGCGCCGTTGTACGTCCACGTATTCATGGCTATATTACCATTGTAGCTGGGAGTAACTCCACTTGGCAAATTGCTGTTATAGTATAAGTTTTCTTGAAACGATCCGCTGGTATTGTTGGTTGGCCAACTCCGCACATTGTAGGTATGGCTCTCGGCATCGGTATTGGAATGACGGGCTTTGGCGATAAGTCGGCCTAAATCGTCATAAGTATTATCTTCCTGAGTAATTACTGCACCTCCATTCAATTGATAGGTAGTAACTCTTGGTCGTTGTGCTTTATCGTAAGTATAAGTATAAAGCTCGGTAATAGTGCTTGTATTTCCGTTTATGCCGTGTGTTTTAAGGGTCTTGGAGGGTTTACCCGTAAAGTCCAGCGCATTATACACTAAGTCGTACCCGCCCAAATGATTGGTAGCCCTACTCTGAACTACCCGTCCGTATTTGTCGTAATACATCGCCGTGGTTTCGTACTTTGTAGAATCGTTTAAATGATAAATTTGTGTGCCGGTAAGCAAACCTTTGGCGGTGGAGTGCTTCGGTGAATAGCCGTTTTGTTCCTGACTGCTATCGTACTTTAAGGTATTGCCATCGGGAATAAAGCTGTAATCGTCATAGTAGTTTACGGTCAGCGGAGTTGCTGTAGCAAAACCTGTATATGATTCTGTAACAACGTCATTTGATATAACATCCCTAATAGATTTGTAATTCTGCGTACTATCCATTTCACTTCTATACATCAACCCCGTAAAATGAACTCTGCCAAGGATATCGTATTTAGTTACTGTCCACTGAGCTGATTGATTTTGCAGCTTCTTGCGCTGATTTCCGTCCTGACTAAGAACCATTCGGTCTGCTTTATCATATACTATGTAGATAGGGGTGCAGCCGGGTAGTTTCTTATATATGCAATTTCCCCTTGCGTCGTATTTATACAGATAGCAATACTGCTTCACTACAACATCGTCATCGTCATAACTTGTCAGCTCATCCACTGCTTTGGGGGGCAGCACGTAGCATAGTTGCCCCAGGTCGTTATACACATAATACGTGTCCACATTATCGCCGCTGAACATTTGGCGTTTCAGTATCACCCGCCCTTGTTTGTCCTTAAACTCGTAGCCCACCTTGCCGTCTTCGTCCGTGGCCTTAGTCACATACAAGCTGCCCGCAGCATAATTCACATCTTTCGCCAGATGCTTATTACTGTCTATATAATAACAGGCTATGTCTCCATTGTTAGCAAGGTATTCAATGGATTGTTTTTTTCCTGCGGTATACCAATCTGCACCGGCTCCATACTGCCCCGTCACACGGTTAAGCGGCGAGGGTTCGTATTCAGTACGACTATATGGCTTGTCATCTCCATTGCTGCTTACTGCCT
>Ga0302170_10001095_pt1 | contig 10630 bp, 7 predicted proteins | sample I_Fen_N2_1_FD_193492 | JGI IMG/M metagenome (GOLD analysis project Ga0302170, IMG submission 193492) | Peat permafrost microbial communities from Stordalen Mire near Abisko, Sweden - I_Fen_N2_1 | ecosystem: Environmental > Terrestrial > Soil > Wetlands > Permafrost | place: Sweden: Abisko...
TATGACAGTCTTCTAGTATCTTACTTTCACTTTGAACCACAGACATGGGCGGCAATCCACCTTGATCTATGCCTAACGACATTGACCCTCTTGTTGCATGAAAACGAATGCCAATTTCCTTGGCCGCTTTAATCTCTTCGTCAATTAAAGTTGTGGGCTGATTGTTTGGGAATACATAGTGATGATCCGAAGTTAAGGTACAACCAGTCCGAACCAATTCTCCAAACCCTACCATTGAACCGTAATATACAGCCTCCGGCGTAATATTTTTCCAAAACTCATAAAGCCCTACCAACCAAGGAAACAGTGGTTTCTCCTGAACCTCTTTTATACCACGAAATAATGTTTGATATAAATGATGATGGGTATTCACAAAACCAGGTAATGCAACTAGTCCAGTACAATCAATAACTTCTGTATCTTCTATATCTTTTGTATCTTTTAACGTTACTTTAATATCTTTTCCGATCTTGGATATTTTATGTCCTTCAATCAGTATACTGCTATTTTGCAATATCTGCTCTTCATCATTGAAGGTATATATTGTTGAAATATTGCTTAATAAAATTTTCTTCATACGACAAGCCTCCTAAAATAATATGAGTATTTTAAGTGGTTAACTCGACACTTTATTTTTTATAATCATTCATACCATTCTTTAATTGGAAGTTTTATTGTAAATATCGTTTTCTGTTCGTAGCTTTTTACATCAATTGTTCCATTATGTAATTCAACGATATTCTTCGCAATTGCTAGTCCTAACCCAGCACCTCCATGTTTCGTGCCTCTAGATACATCAACTCTATAGAATTTTTCAAATAAATGTGGTATTTTTTCTTTTGGTATTTCATCACCAGTATTCTCAAAAGTAATCGTAATGAAATTTTCCTGCTTTTTTATTTCGATTCTAATATTTGTATTATTATAACTATAATTCACCGCATTTTTTAGTAAATTATCAAACAGCCTCGCTAACTTATCTGAATCAGCCATAATCTTAATTTCCTGACTCGCTAATAGTTCACACGTGATTCCTTTTTCCATAAATATAGGGCAAAATTCATCTATGAGCTGTTCTAACATAATTCTCAGATTGATTTTATTGTTCTCAATTAAAGTTGATTTCGAATTGTAACTGGCAATTTCAAAAAATTCATTAATCAAATCTTCCAAACGATACGACTTATCCAGCGTGATTTTCGTATACTTTGCACGTTGTTCAGCTGGCAGCTGATCTGCTTCGGATAACAAAGAGAGATATCCAATAATAGATGTCAATGGCGTCTTTAAGTCATGTGCAAGATACATAACTAAGTTGTTTTTTCTTTCTTCGGCGTCTTTTGCCATTTTAACATTATCTATTATAGTTTGTCGTATTTTTTTTAATGATGCCTCAATCTTGTTCATGTCTTGTGGAAATTTAAGCTCAATACTATTATTTAACAAACTATCAATACTATTTTCAACTCTATCAATCTTATTGATTACCCTAATCAGTTCTATCAAACAAATCAATGCTAAACCTATCATATACAAGATAAATAACATGATATTTCTTACTATTCTATTATCAACAAATTGACTTTCTTTACTATTGGGAAATGTCGTAAATGCAAATTCGACCCTTGTAGAACCAAATATAAAATAAAATATAATCCATACAACTATAAAAATAACAGAATACAATATTAGATCCCTGAAAAGATTATGTAACAATTGGCTTTTTGTTGAATTCCTACTTTTTTTCTGTTTCAATCTTGTACCCCACTCCCCAAACCGTCTTAACAAACTTAGGATTTCTAGATGGTTCCTGCAATTTTTCTCTCAGTCTTCTAATATGTACCATTACCGTATTGTTGCAATCAAGGTATTTCTCCCCCCAAACATTTTCAAACAACGTTTCAGCTGAAACTACAGTTCCACCGTTCTCACACAACACCCATAATATTTTAAATTCTATAGGGGTTAATAATACTTCTTTGTCATACAACATGCACTGATGAGATTTATTATTAATAATTAATCCATCATATTCAAACACGTTTTCTGCATCCATTTCAGGCTCTTTTTCAGATTCTGATTTTACATTGTATTTTGTATATCTTCTTAATTGCGCTCTTACCTTAGCAACTACAACCAATGGGTTAAATGGTTTAGTTATATAATCATCTGCGCCAATCATTAAACCATTGATTTTGTCAATATCCTGAACTTTAGCTGTTAACATAATAATGGGAAACGTATACTTTTCTCTTATTATCTTACAAATATGAAATCCATCCATATCTGGTAACATGATATCTAGTAACGCCAAGTCTATCTGTGCGCCTTTATTTTCAATAGTCTTCATTGCTTCTAATCCTGAATAACATTTAAAAATAGTATAGTTTTCATTTAATAGATACAATTCTACTAACTCGACTATTTCGATTTCATCATCTACAATGAGTATATTCAACTTGTATTCCCCCACGTTTCCCTTAAGTCACTATTTATAGTCATACTTTTAAATAGCATATTCGTAAAACAGTTTTTTCAATGGATACATTTTGATTATAGATGAAAGCGCAATCCAAATCAAGGTTTTTGTCCTTGATCTAAACCTCTATACTATTCCTGCGCATATATTTTTAACTGACTTATCATCTTGTCATAACATTTATCAAATTCGTTTGTACCCATAAAATAATCCTTCATATTTTCCCAAACTATATTCTCCACTTGGATATTTGGTAGTGATGAAGTGACGATATTATTAACAAGATCCTCATAAGATCCCTTAGTCTCTTCACTCCAAGGGGCTGTCATAAATACATTACCACCAAAATCATACTGCTTATTTCCATGCTGTGCTTCATTATAAATATCACTAAACTCTTTTTTATTTACAGACATTCCAAAATCTGCCCAAAAATCAAGTTTATAATTATAATCCATCAGATATTTTAATAACTGATAATCTTCTTTTTTAAATTTACTAGCATTATTTGCTACGCCAAATGCCTTAATTGATGCATCATATCCCTTTACTTCACCAGTACTTGGAACCCCCGTAAACATGAGTGAATCACTATAATTCACATCTAACATAGAATTTAATATTGGGAAAAATACCGGAACTGGACCATTATAAAAATAGGAAGAATCCAGACCAGTTCTTGCAAAACCAGTAACAGTTGTATTTGCGCTTTCCCCCTTTTTTTCATATTGATCTGCAAGCTCTTTCAATACACTTGTAATGGATTGAAATTCACTTTTTGTTATCCTTATATTACCATTTTCATCAATCATATTGATTCCCATTGATCTCATCATTTGCCCCATAGATCCCATTGTAGCGCCTGTCCCATACCCTATGCTGGCAACCGTTGATCCTTCATTATTTTCCATCTGTGCAAGTTGCTTCTGATAAGCTAGGATATTGCTCATAAAATCTGTATAATTCATATCGGAATCAATCTTTTCAATTTGTAGTTTATCTGCGATACTCTTTTTCATCCCATAAGCTGTAAAATTAAATGTAAACGGAACAATGTATTGTTTTCCATCTGTCTTCATATTTTCAATTACATTTTTAAAATACAAATCATCTGTATAATTCTTATCTTTCGAGAAATAAGAGGAAAGGTCGGCAAAATTATCACCTTTACAGGATTTATACACATCAAGTGTCGTAGAATCGGAAAAAAGAATCACATCTGGTCCAGTATCTGTTGCCATATCTGTAGCCAGTTTTTCAGAAAGTTCTTCCTCCGTTTCGAAAACCACAATATTAAGTACAATCTTTGTGTTTAACTCCTTATACAACGATAATGCATCTTTAAAATATGCTGTATTCTTGACATAATAAACAGTCAATGTCTTTACTCCTGTTTCTGGTTTCTTTCCTAAGCATTCAAAAACAGTGATTCCTATTGCAGCCACTACTAGTAGACTCACTATCGCTATTTTCAACTTTTTACTAATCCTTTTCATCCTCATTTTTCCCCACTTTCTAAGTTGATGCTATATTTTACTTTGTGTCAACACATGCAAATGATTAATATTTAAACTATCGAATTGTTCGATTATAAAACCATCTGGATTGATATGCTTAATTATATCAATTACAATATTTTTTTGTTTAAGATATCCTATATTAATTCTTACGATTTTCTTAAGATTATTCTCTTTAATCGTTCGAATTTTTAAATTAGATATGATTTAAACTTAACCGAGATCTCTTTGAAGGCATGAAAAAAGCACCTCCGAAGAGATGCTTTCCTACTCATTTTGTGATAATATTTTCGTTTCTTTCTTTTAATTCTTTTGCAATTTCCACAAATCTCTTATCCGACAAAGTGTAAAGGAGTAGAATAATAATAGCCGCCATTCCTAATGCAATGGCTGGATATAATAATAGTAATCCTTTGATGCCAAGCAAAGTTCCTGCTGTTTGCTGCACTTTAGGTACGTATCCTATAAATGTTAATCCAACCCCTGCTGCAAAACCTGCAATCGATTGTGCTATTTTTCTGGATAAATTAAATACTGAATAAGTGATTGCTCCTTTTTTTTCTCCTGTTTTCCATTCGCCATAATCGATAGCATCCGAAACCAATGCCCATGTCATGCCATTTGGAATAGACAAGCCAAAATATCCAATACTTTGCAAAATAATAAATGAGATTAAATGAACAGGAATTATAAAGTTAATTATATCTGCCACAATACTAATTGCAAAACCTATTATAACAGTATTTTTCTTACCAACTCTTTTTGCAATCCGTGGCATTGCATATATGCCGAGTAGTGAAGTACCAATACTGATAAAACTTACATATGGCATCAAAACCATATTACCAAGATTATATTGGCAAAAATAAATCAACATTGCAGATCTAAGATTATATGCTGAAATTGAAAATACAGTCATTAAAATTAATACTAATAACGGTTTGTTCGTAAATATGATTTTACGAATACATTTTAAAGTAACTTTTTCATGCACAAAATTTTCTGAAGTCGTTATTTTTTCTTTACAGTTTTTATAGGTTATATAAAATGCGCCTATCCCAAGCAATGCCATTACACTGATTGCTGCAGGATATCCAACGACTGGGTTATCAAATTTTGAAATCATTGGTATAACGAGTAATCCTGAAAACAGTAATGCCATCGTACTACCTAACTGCCGGAATGCCGCAAGTGATGTTCGTTCCTGTGGATCCTGTGTCATTGTTGTTGCTAATGTGCCATATGGAATATTTGTAAATGAGTATAAAGCTCCCCAAATCATATAAGATGCATATGCGTAAATGACTTTTCCCTGCATACTAGTATTAGGTGTCATAAAAACAAATATAGACAAAATAGCAAGTAGAATACTGGAAACCATCATAACTGGTCTATATTTTCCTGATTTAGGATTAAATTTTCTTGATTCAATTAAACTGCCTACAATTGGATCAACTACTGCATCAAATAGCTTAGTGACAAGGAAAACACTTCCACCTACTACAGCCGGAATTCCTGCTACATCGGTTAAAAATTTTAATAAGTATAGTTGCCCCATGTCAAACATAAAGCCATTACCTAAATCACCAAAGCCATAGCTAATTTTTTCTTTTAATGATAACTTGTTCATTTTGCCTCCTGAGTAATTCATTGTTTTTTCTAAGACTATTTGCATTATATCAACCATATTTCCGATTGCCCATTCACAAAACGGTTCCCACCATCATTATCTTGTCATCTTATTTAAGCGATAAAAAAAGTAGCACAAACTTGTTTTTTGCATCTCGCAAAAAAACAGGTTTGTACTACTTACTCTTTCAGTATTTTGTTCTTCATTTATTCTTATAGGCTGTTGGAGTTTTTCCCACTACCTTTTTAAACACTCTTGTAAAATAATTAGGATCTGAATATCCCACTAACATAGCAACATCACCGATTGTTTTATCTGTCGTATCAAAAAGTACCATTGCTTTTTTCATACGAATTGAGCTTACGTAATCAACATAGCTCATATTACAATATTCTTTCATTAGCTTAGAAAAATAAAAAGAACTAAAACCTATTATTTTTGCAGCTTCTTCTAAAGAAATATCTTCTTGATAGTGCTCTAGCAAATAATTGCAAATCTTATCTATTAACAACTGATGTTTTCCACTTTTTTGACTTAGAAATTTTTCTGCATAATCAAATATACGACAGAAATACGAAATCACATCATATTCAAATTTGATGTTTTCCATTAATTCGTCTGCATTTGGCATAATCGCTTCCATAGATAAATTTTTCATGCTATGTCTGACTACTGCGTATAATGCATGTACTTCTCCTTGAAATAATTCACTATTGTTATACTTTCGAAATTCCTTTGTCATTTCAGGAATACATTTTTTTGCTTCAGAAAAGTTCATATTTTCGAGCGCTGCGATTAACCGTTCTTCTATTTCGTAAGGATATTGATAGGTTCTTTTCAATTTCAAATAGGATTGTTTAAAGGAACTAATTTCTGTTGGAAGGGAATCCACTTTTTCAATCACACTACTACATTGATAAGTGAAGGAAGCGCTCATACTATTTTTACTTTCCTCAATTAGCAAAATAATTTTGTTTCTTAAATCAAATTCAAATATATGTTCCATTTCTTTTGATAGCACGAAAAACAGTAATACAATATCTTCTTCATTTCGCTGCATACACTTTAAACCAATCTTCTCACTTTGTGTCTTAATCCTATTCAATAGCCTTGTACAAATAAAATCTTTTTGAATATTTCCGATGCTTTGATCTTCCTGGACTTTCTCAAAATCTAAAATGATAGCAACTCCTTTGGCAAAAGAACAATCTATCATATTCAAATAATTTTGAATTATAGCAGGTGCTGTATTATAGATCTGTAAAAGATCCATGAATTCCTGCTCATAACGCATTTTTATCATTTCTAATTTTGATTCAATGTCATAATTATGTTTCTGCAATTCCTTCTTTTTTTGCAGATTCATTATTAGTGTATCTACCAGTGTAATAACAGATTTCACATCGATAGGCTTTATTAAAAATTCACTTACTTTTAAGGAAATTGCTTCTTTCGCATAATCAAAATAATCATATGCCGTAATCATGACAATATCTGCATCTGGTAAAAATTCACGTATTTGTCGGACAGCTTCAATCCCTGATTGACCAGGCATTTTGATATCTATAAAAATAATATCAGGATCCAATGATTTTGCTTGCTTAACTGCCTCTAACCCATTGGAAGCTTCCACTATTGTAAAACTGTTTTGAAAGTTTCGGTTAATAATACTTTTCAAAGCTTCCCGTTCAATATATTCATCATCTGCAATTAACAATTGAAACATAGCTATTTCTCCTCGCATTTATATGTTGAGCAAAAGTGGATATTCGCATTCCAAATGGTTTCTTAGGATCTTGTACACCTCATCTACTCTTTGACAAGTTTAATATGAATCGAAATAATGGTTCCTCTTAATTCAGCACTGTGTATTAAAAATGCTACCCGATTACCAAACATATGATGTAGTCGGTAAGACACATTCTCCATTCCGATTTTCGCATCCTCCGAGAAATCTTCTTCCTGACTGATTACCTTATTTCGTACATCCGCTAATTCTTCCTTACTCATTCCAACTCCATTATTATATATGCTAATCACCAATACACTATTTTGTTCTTTTACTCTTATAATAATCAACCCTTTATTTAATAACTTCTCTATTCCATGTTTAAATGCATTTTCAACAATGGGTTGTAACGTAAACATTGGTAGCTTTACATTACTGATTTGGTCATCGAAAATGATCTTATACTCCAACAGATCTCCCATTCTCGCTTTTAATATAGTAAGATATTGGGTAACCATATCCATTTCTTCTTCTACAAATACATTTTGATTTGCTTTTTTTAAATAATGGCGCAAGAATTTTGAAAATGCAAGAAGAAGTTCATATGCTTTATTTGCATTTTCAAGCAAAGCAGTCATTGAAATGATATTTAAAGTGTTAAACAAAAAATGTGGCTGAATCTGCATCTGTAGCCCATGTAGCTGTGCTTCCTTTAATTTTTCTCTGACTTTTATCTGCTCTAACTCCTCTTTCGTCAATTGTAGTTTTAAATCCGCTTTGTATTTTTCTTCTTCAATCAATCGAAGCTCTAATTTTGATTTTTCCTCTGCCTCATCATTTAATGCATAAATTGTCTTCAATAAATTATTAAACTGAATAGTAAGTTCCTGCATTTCATTAGGGCCTTCCAGCACAATAATTTCCGGTTCCTTTCCCCCTCTTGAAATACGCTTCGTAACTGCCATAATGTTGCTAATTAATTTACTAACATAATTTGCAAAGGCCAAATAAAAGCTTATGCTCACAACAAACAGTAAAAAAATGAAGCTAATAATCAACCCCTGTAAATAATGCAAATTTTTAACTGACTGCTGAATGAATTCCTGATTCTCATCTACACTATAACGAAGTATATCCTGTAAATAAGTATTGATGCGATCAGAGATATCTAATGTCTCCAAATACATGGAATTGGAGGCACTTTGCGTATTGGTTGTATCCGTTGTATCGTTTTTTGCACTATTTTCATAATCTCTTAACCAGGTCATTTCTTTTACATGATTTTCAAACCGTTTTAATAAATATTTGACCGTACGAATTCTAAGTTTGATATCTCTTGTTGTAAATCCATTTTCCAACTCATCCAAATATTGATTTGAACGATTAATATTTTCATTGAGTTTTTCTACTTTTACAGCATCGCTTTCTTCTTCAATATCATAAAGAAGCGCCTTATTCTCATCTTGAATTTCATATAGAGTATTAATATTGGATATATAAGTTAAATATTTTGAATTATTTATAAGAACGGTATTATTAAAACGTAATATAAAAAAAGCAATTGCACCCAATATCAAACTTATGAATAAGGAATAAACAATCAGTTGGCCACGTATCGATAGATTTTTCTTCTTTTGCATCACCTGATTTCCTCCCTGTCGTCAAAATTTCTCTTCTCACGCTGTCTAAAACATGTAAATCAAGATTCACCGATTCTTATTTTATTGATTGAAACAACTTCATTTATTGTAAATTTTATCATTAAAGATTCTCTCTCTACTTTAACAGTTACACTATCATTTCCATATTTATTTATCCACTGCCTCTGGGCTATATAAAATGTATCATATTCTGTGGATTGTTTACTAAGAATATTCTCTCTTACTTGTTCAAAATACAGGTTTCCCTGAAAGATAATTGTTACTATCGGCTTATCATCCACTATCGACGTTAAAACTTTGATTTCTACTAAAGGCATACCAATCGCTTGTATTTCCTCCAAACAATTTATCAAGGTACCACACAACGTAAAATGAGGTATGATTAACGAACTTATATCAATATCTGAAGTTACGCTATTTTCCTTGTGTATCTGAAAAGTCAGACATTTATTCCATTTCACCTGATAATACTCCAATAGCATCTCAACATGCGCTAATTCCATATTTGCAGTAATCGCTTTTCCTTCGTATGACCAACGGTACTTCAATAGTTTTGTATAATTTATGAGCATTTTTTCTACACCATAAGCCTGTTCTATAACGGCAACTCTAGAAATACTATTCAAATCCAACAGTATTTTCGCTTTCCAACTTTCCATTTCAATCATCCTTTAATATTATTGTAATTTCGATACAAAAACTAATCATTTTGACCTAGATTTTTAATCTTGTCAATAATATCCTTGTATTGTCCTCCAAACTCATTGTATAAAGGGGCGCAAGCCGCAACAAAATTTTCCTTTTCCTGCTCAGATAATGTTATAAATACGACCCCTTTTTCCACTAACATTTTTTTTGCATTATCTTCTGCCAAATTCCATTGTTCTCTTTCATATTCTTCTGTCTCTTTGGCACACTCGTTAATAATTTGAATGTCTTCATCACTTAATTCTTCCATCATAGCTTGTGAAGCCGCTAAAATCTCAGGTATTCTAGTATGCTCGTCCTGTAAAAAATACTTAAAGACCTCATATTGTTTATAACTGGCATAAGTCGGAATATTGTTTTCGGCTCCATCTAACTTCCCGATTTGAGCATTTTGAGTAAGTTCATTTTCAGCCGAAGTCATAGGATAACAATTAAGCGCTTCACACATGGCAAACATGAGGCTGCTTGTTTGAACACGGATTTTCTTATTTTTCAGTGCTTGCAATGTCTGCACCTTATCTTTAAAATAAAAGCTTCGCGCACCACTGTCATACCACGCCAATCCGACCATTCCGGCGGCAGAAATGGACTGTAACATCTGATCACCCAATTCGCTATTTAAAACGCGCCACATATGTTCATCATCTTTGTATAGATAGGGCAGCATTAATGCGTTGAGTGAGTCTACATATTCAGCCATCGGTGCAATAGAAACTCTTGCAAAACCCAGTGACCCGTTTTGCAGTTTTTCAACAACCTCTGCTTCCTCACCAATTTTTCCACCAGTTACGACATCTATCTGGATTCTTCCTTCACTCCGATCATACACTAACTCTGCGAATTTCTTATCAGCTAAAGAAGTCGGGTAGTCGTCCGCTTGTAGCTCTGCCAATTGAAAACTATATT
>Ga0302170_10001096_pt1 | contig 10627 bp, 8 predicted proteins | sample I_Fen_N2_1_FD_193492 | JGI IMG/M metagenome (GOLD analysis project Ga0302170, IMG submission 193492) | Peat permafrost microbial communities from Stordalen Mire near Abisko, Sweden - I_Fen_N2_1 | ecosystem: Environmental > Terrestrial > Soil > Wetlands > Permafrost | place: Sweden: Abisko...
CTTTATATTTACCTTTATGGTCGAGATAACTTACATATTCAGTTGTTACTGTTTCATTAGTCATATATATCTAATTTATATTTTTCTTTTTTGGTCTGAGGAGAAACACAACAATAAATACCAACAAAAAGAATACAACAATGATTCCGGCTATTTTTGTTACATCAAGCGCAAATCGTTGACTTGTCTGATCATAACTATAACACAGCAATAGTATTTTTTGTATTGTGGGTCGCGCTTGCTCTTTGTTGGCCTCTATAATCGCCATTTTAAAATCAATCGGCATAAACGTAATGCCGTATAAGTAGCGGGTAATGTGACCCGTAGGACTTATAGCTATAATAGCCGATGGGTGTACAAAATCTAGCCCAACTGCTTTGGTTTTGAAACCTGTTGCATCCGTAATTTTAAAAATCGAAGCGCTATCCGTAGTCAAAAAAATCCAACCATCTCCCTTACCACTCGAATATTTATCAACAAATCTTTTCTTTTTCTCTTTTGCCTTTTCGGGTGTATCCCTATAATTAAAACTAATGGTTATTACCTGATAGTCTTTACCTAAAGCTAGATCCGTTTTACGAATCACATCGCCCACACCTTCCAATAGCGGACTGCAAAGTCCCGGACAATCAAAGTAAACGAAAGACAAAATGGTTGGCTTAGTTATCAATTGTCTGAGTGTAACTGTATCAAATTTATCATTGACGAATTTTAAATCGAGCGGAATTTGTTTTCCCAGGTGTTCAATAACTCCCACTTCAGGAGATTGGTCAATCTGAGCAAATAGACACCCCGTTGTTCCAAACAAAAAAACAAAAGCAAGAACAAGTATTTTTTTCATCGTTTTATTCTTTTATGCTATCAGTTTTAAATGAGTCAGCAAATACAGCAATAAGAATAGCACTGCCCATTAAACTCGTATCTTTTAGAAGTTCAATTAAATGAGTTTGAACAACTTTAAGGTCAAGACTGAATAACCCCGGGATATGAATCGTCAAGATAAATATAAATAACAATCCGGCAAGCCCAAAACAGACGATTCTAAGATTTTTGTTGAGTATTATCAAAATACAACCCAGTATAAGCAATGCTCCGGTTAACAAAACACTGAAAGCACCACCCGGAATAAATGAAGACATCATTCCGATAAAAACATCAGTCATTAAAAAATGGTTTAAACCCATAACCCCGAAAGGTAAGGCGAATAATAATCGCCCGATAAATGCAAGCTTTTTCATGATATTTTAATTTTTAGTTTCACCTATTTTCTTTAGTTTCCTCAAATTAGTCAAAAGATAAAGCAGCACTAAACCAAACACAAGAATTCCTGAGCTATACAACACTATTATCCACACAGGTGCTTTCACCAGTACATTCCAGATAGCTCTCTTCTGGGTTAAACCCGGTTTGTCTGTCGGAACTCCGATGTTAAATTTTTTCTGATATTCTATTTCACCATAATTATCATCATTTACTTTCACTACTAGTTCTACATTTCCTTGTTTGTCACCGGGTAAATCTTTCGGAAAGGCAAATTCAGCTGCACCATCAACACTGGTTCTTTGCGTTTTATCAATCTGCAATCTTCCAAAATAACGGGTAGCAAACAACACAATTTCGGCGTCTTTGATTGATACAATCCCTGTTTTTTCATTTGCCTTTACATCAACGTGTATTTTGTTGGTTTTGGCATCGTACTTCATATCAATTTTCACCAGTTTGCTCTTATTCGGATCAAACTTAGAAAGAACCTGAACATAGTTCTTATTGGAACTTCTTATAAACGAGATTACCCTCCATCTTTCGTCTTCCGATAAAACATTCTTAAACGAAGGCATAATCATTCTTCCTGTTGTAAGAATATAAAACAACTCACCATCAGTCAACTCCTGAGTCTTTGCTGAAGATAAATCAGGCGGCACAGGATTTAATGATTTCAGACTATTTCCTTTACCTGGATTACCATGGCACGAAAGACAGTTTTTGTTATAAAGAGCTTCTCCTGTCTGCGCAGAAGCTGCATCGAATTTGATGTAACTGTTTCGGCCTTTTTTATCTGCCGGCACATTCCAGTTATTCTCTGCAATGATGTTGGCACAAAGCAAAAAATTGATTACTAAAACTATAGCAACTTTTAAATTGATATTTATTCTAAACATAATTCGTTTTTATTTGTGTTCTTCGAGTTGTTCAATAGTTTCGTGAACAGGAATTATTGGAATTACTTTCGACAAAACAGTAATTATAATCAGGACTAATATAAAAGGTGCAATTGTAACCAAAACCTCAACTAAAGTAGGTGTATAGACTTTAAAGTCAAGCGGAACATTTTGAATAGGCAGGTATGGGTGCTCCTGAGTAGGAACAACAATTATATATCGCTTAAACCACGCACCCAAAAGAACAAATATAGAAATAACCATAATTGGCATTGGTTTTCTCATTTTTTTGAAAAGAAGCAAAATTATAGGCAAAACCAGCCCCAATATCTGAACTGACCAAAATAAAACAGCATGAGTCCCTGTGAATAACTCATTGATATGCAGAGCCTCAAATTTCTTCATTTTGTATGCAGGCACCATATATTCATTCAAATTAAAATACAGGTAAATCAATGATACCAAAACCAGTAGCTTTCCCATCTGATCAAAATGTGAATCGGTAATGTAATCCTGCAATTTATAATTATTCCTGTAAAAATACATGGCTATAATCACAGCAGCGCTACCAGCCACAAAAGCACCTGTAACGAAATATGGACCAAAAATGGTTGAATCCCAACCAACTCTGGATGTACTTGCAAACAACCACGAAGTAACGGTATGAATAGCGAGAGCTACCGGAATGATAAATATGGCTATAACTCGGGTAGATTGCTTAATTATCTTCTGCTGCTCGGGAGATCCGCTCCAGTTGAGCGAAAGTAACTTATAAATATTCCGGGCAAATGGAGGCAGCTTATCCAATTTGTCATAACATATTTTCAAATCAGGAATCAACGGAATGTAAAGAAACAAAGTACTTATCAATACGTAAATTGTAACCACAGTAACGTCCCACAAAATTGGAGACTGAATACGACCATGAATAAATACGTTTAACAATCTTTCTGGTCGTCCCATATCCATTACAATAACCAGTCCGGCAACAGCCGCAAAAGCTAAGGCAATAATCTCAGCGATACGTGCTAAAGGAGCAGCCCATTTCTGACCGGACAGACCAAGAACGGCGCTCATTAGCATACCAACTAAACTCGTGGCTACAAAAAACACGAAATTGGATATATACATTCCCCAGGAAACATAATCGCGCAATCCGGTAACAACTAATCCATCCTTCAGCTGCAAAACGTATGCACCTAGACACACCACTAACGAAATGCCCAAAAAACCAAACCAGATCATAAAGCTCTTATTTAGCCTTATTGACCGCAGTAAATCGGTTGTAATCATATCTATTTTTAATTGATCTGACATAAGTATTTAGTTACAAGTATAGAATAATTTGAGTTTTAGTTCACTTATTGCAAAATCAGCTATTTTCCAAATGCTCGGCAGCCTCCAATTTATCTTTTTCCTGGAAAGGGTATTCTTTGCCTTTGGCAGGTAAATAATACACGCGGGGCTGTGTTCCCAGTTCGGGCATTAAAGTGTATCCACCGTTATCTTCCAACAGTTTTTTGAATCGCACGGTTTCCTTGGTAGTACCGTTGGTAACAGTATCTTCATTTTCGTCACCAAAATAATATACACCGTTCGGACAAGCCGAAACACAATAAGGAAGCTTTCCTTCACGTAAACGGTCGGCACTGAACAGGCATTTACTTACGGTTCCTTTGCGCTGAGGAACATTCAACTCAACATTGTAGGTCTGACCCTCATCTTCTAATGATTTTATTGGCTCAGCCCAGTTGAAAATACGGGCACTGTAAGGACAAGCTGCTATACAAAAGCGGCAACCAATGCATCTTTCGTTATCAATCAATACAATTCCATCTTGTCGTTTAAAAGTGGCATCAACAGGACATACCGCAACACAAGGTGGGTTGTCGCAATGTTGACAAGGTTTGGGCATATAATAAGCAGGAGTTTCTTTGGTTTCCTGCATCTTCAATACGTTAATGTGATGCTGATCCGGGTTAAGGTGATGAGCATTGTTGCAGGCAGCCATACATTTACGTGCATTTCGGCACTTCGACAAATCGATAACCATAACGAAACGTCGTCCGGCCAACCCATCTCTCCCCTGTTTTTGAAGATAAGTAAGATTCTGAAGTTGTGATTTTACGACCTTGGTAGTATCGCTTTTTTCAATCTCCAGAAGTTCGTTCTCGGCGGTGAGAACTCTCATTTTATCACTTGCTTTTTTCTTTTTATCGTAATTTACACCGGCAAAAATTGCAGAACCACCAAGCAATGTTCCGATTCCAACAATTCCTAAATCTTGTAAGAATTCCCTTCTTGATTTCTTTCTGGGCTTTTCTTCTTTTTCACTCATAGATATTCGATATTAGATATTCATAAATATTGACCCTCTCGTTACTACGACAAACATTAAAGGACAAAATCAACATGAAAGAATTAATTTTAAATCATTATTAAATAACACAAAAAAGTCTTTATAAATTTTTGTTATTCGCAGCAAATATATAATAAAGATTTTATTATGCAAACATTAAAAAGAATTATTCAGATATAAATTTAAAATAGATACAAATATGAATTATTTATCGTGCAGAAAACCACAACTGTAAACTATTTTTTGCGTAGAACAATAGAACTGGTTAATATTTATACTCTGTATAGCGTAACAGGATGTAATAAATATTTAAAGTATGAACATCAAAACATACAATTTTGTTTGATAGAAATGAAAAAATAAATAGTAAGAAATGAGTGGCAATGCCAGTTTCCAAACGATAATGCTGAAATATAACAAATTAGCAAGAATACATTACAATCGGGAGATTCACTTTAAAATAAAGATTGATTCTATTGAATTTACAAATAGTAAAGCAGAATACATCGATGGCAGGATAAAAAAGAGGCGAACTTTATGTTCGCCTCTTTTTATGTGATAGAATGAATCTGTATATGATATTAGTTTCCTAAATATTTGTCGTCTAATTCACGAGCCTTACGGATTGATTCCGGATTATTAGGATCAACCAAGGTTGAGTCCAGTTTAGGTATCTTGATAACCGTGCCCACAGGTACATTGCTCGGATAACGGATAACATCCCTATTAGCTTCAAAAATATAACACCAGAAATCTCGGCTTCCAAAATACTTGAGCGAAAGCAGTGCTAAACGACCGCCGGAGGTAATCGTTTCGGAAGTAATATATTCTTTCATACTCGGACTTATCGATGTTCTATTTAGACCAACAACCTGATTCACAGACTTTGAAGCTGATTCAGCCGGGCTGGAAGGATCGAGAAGTTTCTGGGAAAGTCCTTCATTGCATATTTCGAAGAAATTCTTCGGCAACTCGCTCTTATCTATCTCTTCACCGGCACTGTAGTTATCCGGATTTACCAATACAGAATCAGTCGATGGCAATACATAGCCTGTCACCTTAACTTCAGTTCTGCGGTTTGCCTGGTGTGCGGCTTCGCTACAACGAACTCCATCAGCACATTTATTCAATAACTGTGTTTCACCATATCCTTTTGCAGAAATTCTGCTTTTATCAATACCGTGTTCAACCAGATAAGCTACGGCAGCATCTGCACGACGCTGAGAAAGTTTTTCGTTATATCCAAACGAGCCACGGCTATCAGTGTGTGAGCCCAATTCTGCAGTAATAGGATATGTTTTTAGGATTTCAACTAAACTATCAAGAATTGGCCTTGCATCCGGTCTGATTTCAAATTTATTAAAATCATAGTGGATATTGTTTAATTTCCATTTCTTTCCAATAATGTATTTACCAAGCAACAAATCCTGAGGCACTTTCTTTACCTGATCCTCTTTTTGTAAAATGACGGTAGCATCCAACGCATAACAATCGTTCATATACCCGTTGCTGATTGCTTTAATTACTAAATCATTTCCTGATGGTGCTATAAAGTTATACTTTCCACTTTCGTCTGTTTTAGCTATGGTTACTTTACCATCAATTTTATTCAACAAGAATACTGTGGCACCTTTTATTGGTTTCAGCGTTACTTTATCTAGCACAAATCCTTCTATATAAGATTTTTTGACAGTAGCAACACCAACTGTTTTGTTGCCTTTTGTATTCACTTCATTCACCGTAACGCCATCCACTTTATAATAGAAACTGTACAAATTGTCGTTGGAGTTTCTTCTATCCGATGCAAAATACCCTTTGGTTCCTGTACTATCTTGCGTCCAACCGAAGTCGTCGGCAGAACTATTGATTGGATAACTCAGATGCTCAGCCTCTCCTGTCCCATCGATTGCATCTTGTAGCGGAATTCGGTAAATATCCAGCCCCCCTAATCCGGGAGGCAGATCGCTACTATAGTATAATATATTATCAGGTGTAATACTTGGGAAAACTTCATTGCCCAGTGTATTGATTTTAGCTTTAAAAGTCAAAAGATCTCCCCAGGGTTGATTTACGTTAGAACGTTTACTATAATACAAATCGCAACCGCCTTTACCATCAGGTTTATCACTACTAAAAACAAGAATAGTTCCATCTTGATTGACTGCAGGGTGCATTACCGAGTAAGATTTAGGATTGCCAAATGACAGGGCATGCTTTTTGGTTATTCCCGACGAAGTATAAATTCCTTCCATCAGACGTATCCTGTTTACGCCATCTTCGGCTTTCGGATAGTTCGCTGAAAAATAAAAATGAGATTTATTGTCCATAGAAATAGCCCCGGCATTGTATTTTATTCCATTCAATCCATCTACAAGCGATGCTGCAGTGCTATTCTTCTCTTTTACATACTGTTGGTCGTTTTGGATACGGTTTTCAGTATTATACGGTTTAGTATCGGCGCCTTCGTAAACGCTTGCAAATGTTTTTGTTACAGTCTTTTTGAGTTTGTTTGAAGTTACAGGTGGCTGAGTAACTTTAATCTGATCTTCAGTCATATTATGTAAACTAGCGATAGGAACTTTCCACAGGCGAGTGTAATTATCTCCATCCCACTCAGAAGCTTTACTCTTCTTACTCAAAGGTTTGTTACTGCTGAAAAATAGCTCATCGCCAGCAATGAACGGAGAAAACTCGCGGTGCGCAGTATTTACATCTAGGAATCCTAACTGCCAACTGGCTGAATCTTTTCTCATTTCATTCAACTTGGATTTATCGTTGTAGGTTTCGGCTTTGGGCTGATATCCTTTAATGTTTTTCATCCATTTGGCAGCCTCTTCATACTGACCAAAGCGGGCATACAATTCTCCAATTCGAAGTTGTTGCTGTTTGGTTGCATTTTCAGTTACAGAGGGATATAAAAGTTTGTATACCCTAAGAGCTTCATCATATTTTCTCATTCTCCAGTAACAGTCTGCCAGCTTCACCAGTGTTACGTTTGAATTCTCATCATTCACAAGATATATTTCGTAATAAGTAGCTGCCAAAGAGTAACTCTGAATTTTGTAACTATTATCAGCCTTCTTCAGAATGGCTTCTTGCTGTTTTTCGGTTGCTTTATCATTTTCAGCATAAAGGTTTTGACCGCCTAATGTAGCAGTAAAAACAATTATGAGTAAAGCTATATTTTTTACGAATGAACGCATCATCTTAATTTTATTATGTAACAAACACTCAATAATACCTCGGCGACAAAATCTGATTGGTCTTCTTATCGTGATTGAACTCGTATCTTAACATTAGTTCATGAGTACCCTTGGTATATGTTTTCAAGTTAGTGACCAAATAGTCATAAGCATAACCCAACCTGAGTTGTGGCGAAATTTGCAGCTCAAACATTCCGACTAAAGCATCATTGGTACGATAACTCACTCCCAAACCAACCACATCGTTTATCCAACCGTTTAGATTAAAATCATATTCGATAGGAGCTCCTGAAACACCTTTCACCATTACAGAGGGCTTTAATTTAAAAACCTCAGAGGGATTAAAGATGTAGCCGCCTGTCAAAAAATAATGATTACTAGCACCGGTTGCTACACTCTGATTATAAACGTTAATTTTTGTATTCAGCAATGCCGGCACAGAAAGCCCCAGATACCACTTCTCGGTTGCATACATAAGTCCGACCCCAATAGTAGGCAAAATCCCTTTAACATCCTGTTGGAATAGCGGGTCACCACCCGTTGTAGTCTGAGCCTGAGAATAAGCCGCCTGATAATTCAATGCTCCTGCACTCAATCCGAAAGATAAAAACGATTCAGAAAACGGAATTCTATACGAATAAAAAGCCTGAATTCCGGTAGTAGTTTCTACACCCAAGCGATCGTTATATATTTGCAGACCATAGCCTACATTACTTCCTTCATGTCGTCGGTCCCACGATAGAGTACCGGTTGTAGGAGCACCTTTAATGTTTACCCATTGCATTCTGTATAAAACAGATATATTATCAACTGCCCGATTACCGGCATAAGCCGGATTTACGTTCAGCATATTGAACATATACTGCGAATACATTGGCTCTTGCTGTGCCATGAGTGAAGTACTCAAAAGCAACAATGTGCAACAAACAGCCAGCTTGACTCTCAGCAAAATTGATATTTTCTTCCGGGGTATAAGCATCTTTCGTAATATAACTATTAACCTAATTTTTAAGATAGTCTTATTATTTCAAATCAACGTTTTGAGTACCAATGCTATTGAACGGCAAATTAATCCTTTTTTTTTGGAACTCGCAACAAAAATTTGAATATTTTTTAATAATCTATATAAAATCTAATTTATTACTACACTTTTTACTATAAGTTAGCGTCTTAAAGTAATATATTTTACTCCTTTTGTCATTAAAGCGCCTGTTACAGTATTTATGACTTTATAAACGCAATAATAGGTTCCGTTCGGCAGCTCGCGACCCAAGAAGCTACCGGTACCTCTGCCATCCCAATCATTTTTATAATCATTGCTCGCGAAAACTTTGTTATCCCACCGATTATAAACTTCAAATTCAATTTTAGACTGAGAAGGATGAATAATCACAAACTTATCATTGATTGTATCTTCATTGGGAGAGAATGCATCAGGAATAAACAGGCTAACTTCAGGAATGACCGTTCTGGTAGGATCCTGAATTCCAGGAATGCTTATATCGTCCGAAAGTATTGACACACTTTGATTATATAATGTCTCTTCATACAATGCCTGATTAAAGACTTCAATAGAATCAGTCTGACCTTCGGTATTCACCCTGACCTCTATCTCGATAGAATCTGTTCTGTTTATTTTCAGTGTTCCGCCATCCTGCAAAGTTTTTGTATTATTTGAACCATTAAATAAGCCATTGGCTATCAATCCTCCTGAGGCTACTATTTTTGTTACCTGATATGAACAGCCTTTTGTTTTAAATACGTCATCCAGATTATCATCTACCTGTATAGAATCTAAATCCTGATTGGTATCATTAACCAGTTTTATGGTATAAGTCCATCTAAATGTACCATCACTGTTTAGAATAGGTTTACCAGAGCTTTTATATACTTCCGGCAAAGGCAATACCGTAATTTTTACATTGGCAGTATCTGTCAAAACCCCGTCGCTAACGACATAAGATATTGGAGGCAAAGTTCCAGAATAGTCTCTCACCGGAGTAAATGTAAACGAGCCATCTGCAACTATAGCTATAGTTCCTATATTAGTGATATTAGTGAAAGTACCCGGGGTTTTAGTCACGCCATTTACACTATATTTGACAAGTATAATCGGATTATTTTCCGAATCATTATCGTTCGAAAGAACATTACCTGTCAAAGCTTTATCTTCCAATGTTGTATATGAATCATCCACTGCAACAGGTGGGTCGTTAACAGGAGTAACACTTATGTTGACCACTATTACAATTGTCCCTCCATTACCATCTGTTACGATAACACTAAAACTATCATTTCCAATATAATCTTTGTTTGGAGTATATGTGTAAGTCCCATCAATATTCACAACTACAGTTCCATGAGTTGGATCTGTTTTTTTATTATAAACCAACACATCACCATCGACATCGGTAACGGATATTTTATCGCTTACTGGCGTATCCTCAAGTGTAGTAATAAAAATATCTTTACCTACAGGAACATCATTTACCGGAGAAACGGTTACAGTCACCGTTGGAGTCTCAGTTGTTTTAGTTCCATCGGCATTGGTTACTGTTACCGTATAAGTAAATGTATCTGTACCGTTGAAATCAGCGTTTGGAGTGTAGGTTATAGTTCCATCAGCGTTTATTACTGCACTGCCATTGGTTGGGACACTTATCCCTGTAACAGCATGATTTGTTCCACTGAAACCATCGTTACCCAATACTGAAATTGTAACCGGAGTTTCTTCTGTTGTATTGGCAGTATCATCTTTAGCATCATTTACAGGTGTAACAGTTACCGTTACAGTAGCAGTCTCGGTTGTTTTTGTTCCGTCGGCATTGGTTACCGTTACCGTATAAGTAAATGTATCTATACCGTTGAAGTCCGCTTTGGGTGTATAGGTGATACTTCCATCCGAA
>Ga0302170_10001099_pt1 | contig 10619 bp, 10 predicted proteins | sample I_Fen_N2_1_FD_193492 | JGI IMG/M metagenome (GOLD analysis project Ga0302170, IMG submission 193492) | Peat permafrost microbial communities from Stordalen Mire near Abisko, Sweden - I_Fen_N2_1 | ecosystem: Environmental > Terrestrial > Soil > Wetlands > Permafrost | place: Sweden: Abisko...
TAGGAAACCCCCAGGAAAGCCCCTCGGAACATAGAACAAATGAAAGTAAAATAATTCAGTAGGATTGTCGTTTGGACGAAGCCGTAACCTTTTTGGAAAGGTTTAAATTCTTTTCAGTCCCAATGCAACGTATTAAACGAATATTCCGTCTTATATGCAAAAGAGGAACTATGAAAAGAATATTAATTTGCATCCTGTTAATCCCATTGCTTGTCGGTTGTATAATGGAAACATACAATACCCCAAGGGATTTGAATTTACGAATAGGGGTAATTGAAGCCAACAAATGTTTTTGTAGTCCTTCGGCATTCCGTTATCTGATAGTGAACCCGGATAAACAGTTTCCATTCCGGTATAATCCGATAAACCTTCCGGAAGATTTTAAAGACGATAATTACATAGTATTATTTAGTGCCGATTTATTGAATGACAGCAGCATTGTATATACCAATACAGCTACCGATGCATTGATAGAAAACTTTAAAGTTCGTAACATACGGCTCTCCTATATCAGTAAATGCAGCAATTTGCTATTGAATGATACCATCAGCCTTGTTTACGGGAAAACGTACGTAAACTATGAAAAGAATATAAGCATTAAACTCGATTCGGTTACTGAAGACTCCAGATGTCCGGTTAATGTGGAATGTATCTGGGCAGGGAATGCCAGGGCAAAGTTTATCCTTAACTCTAATAACCAGCTAACCAGATTCTCATTAAATACTTCAAGTGGTTTTAGAAACGACACCATCATTTCGGGATATGACATTAAGTTGATAGAATTAAAACCTTACCCGGTCTATACTCATCCTATCAATCAAACGGATTATATTGCAAGAATAAAAATTACCCGTTAAATAGATTTCAATTTATTGACAATTAAATTAATCTTAAAGAAAATACTCAACATACTTTGTACACTTTGAGGTTTGAAGGGTTTGAAGAGTTTGAAGAGTTTGAAGAGTTTGAAGAGTTTGAAAGAGACAGTGGGTTAATTTGCTTACAGAAACAAGTCAGAACTACCACTTTAATTACCGAATTAAACACAGCTAAGAAGAAAAATATAAAATTGATAGAAAAGACCGACTTACGAGCCGGTCTTTTCTTATATATGAATCATTATTATACGATTTTAGGACATAATTCCTATCTTTCTGATAATCAACAATAAGAAAAAAGATGAAAAATTATTGCCTATTTGGTTGATAATGAAGAATAATTAATGTAATTTTGCAGGAAATTAAAATACGGAAAAATTTCTGTATTTAGTAATATTAAGAACTCATTCAAAATTTATTATCAATAATTTATTTCTTTGAACTGAATTATCAAACTATTATACATTTATTTTTATGAAACCGACTCATATCGAGCATTTAGGCATTGCAGTAAAAAGCCTTGAAGCAGCTATTCCTTATTACGAAAATGTATTAGGATTAAAATGTTACGCAGTGGAAGAAGTTCCGGAACAAAAAGTAAAAACAGCATTTTTCAAGGTCGGACAAACCAAAATTGAATTGCTGGAATCAACCGATCCTGAAGGACCAGTTGGAAGGTTCCTTGAAAAGAAAGGTGAAGGAGTTCACCACATTGCATTTGCAGTGGAAGGTTTACAGGCTAAACTGGATCTGGCAGCTGAACGCGGAGTGCTTTTAATAGACAAGCAACCACGTAAAGGAGCTGAAGGGTTAAACATAGCCTTCCTGCATCCTAAATCAACTTTTGGTGTGTTAACCGAACTTTGCGAAGATCCAAACAAATAATCATTTAATCGGTTAATTGGCTGATTGGTACTTACACGTGATTTTGTACTGATAAATAACAGCCGATAACGTTAGACATAAATAAAAATGGAAAATCAAGAAAAGGTAAAAAACCTCATCGATTTACGCGTACAAGCTAAATTGGGTGGTGGAGCAAAAAGAATTGCCTCTCAACATGCCAAAGGAAAGTTCACTGCACGTGAGCGTCTGGAAATGCTGTTGGATGAAGGAAGTTTTGAAGAATTAGACATGTTTGTGACGCATCGTTGTACCAATTTCGGATTGGAAAACGAAAAGTACCTGGGTGATGGTGTAATAACCGGACATGGTACTATTGATGGTCGTACCGTGTACGTATTTGCACAGGATTTTACAGTATTTGGGGGATCGTTGTCAGAAACAATGGCTCTCAAGATTTGTAAGGTAATGGATATGGCCATGAAAATGGGTTGTCCTATCATTGGTATCAACGATTCGGGTGGTGCCCGTATTCAGGAAGGTGTAACTTCACTTGCAGGGTATGCAGAGATATTTGAACGTAATATCCTGGCTTCAGGGGTTATTCCTCAGATTTCAGCGATATTTGGTCCTTGTGCCGGTGGAGCTGTATACTCTCCTGCCCTCACAGATTTCGTGGTAATGACCAAGGAAAACAGCTATATGTTCGTAACAGGACCAAAGGTTGTAAAATCGGTTACAGGTGAAGATATCTCCACCGAAGATCTTGGTGGTGCAGATGTTCATTCGCGTAAATCAGGTGTGTCACACTTCAAGGCTGAAGATGAAGAAGAAGGTATGATGCTTATCCGCAAATTACTTTCCTATTTACCACAGAACAACCTTGAAGAACCGCCATTGTTTGAAAATACCGACCCTATCATTCGTTTGGACGATAAACTGAACTCCATTGTTCCGGATAATCCCAACATGCCTTATGATATGAAAGATGTTATTCACGCTATTGTTGACAATGATGAATTCCTGGAAGTTCACCGTCATTATGCTCGTAACATCATTGTAGGCTTTGCACGTTTTAACGGAGCTCCTACCGGTATTGTAGCCAATCAGCCTAACTTCCTTGCCGGAGTACTTGATTGTGATGCTTCGCGTAAAGCAGCGCGCTTTGTACGCTTCTGCGACGCATTCAATATACCTGTATTGACATTGGTTGACGTTCCGGGATTCTTACCAGGTTCAGGTCAGGAATATGCCGGAATTATTACCCATGGAGCTAAATTGATGTTTGCCTATGGTGAAGCTACTGTTCCGAAAGTAACGGTAACAATCCGTAAGTCGTACGGTGGTGCACACGATGTAATGAGTTGTAAACAATTGAGAGGTGACTTAAACTATGCATGGCCTACTGCTGAAATTGCCGTAATGGGAGCTGCAGGAGCTATCGAAGTATTAGAAGGACGTGCTATTTCAGCCATTACCGATCCAGAAGGAAAAGCAGCATTTATCAGTGAAAAAGTAAATGAATACAAGGATAAGTTTGCTAATCCATATCAGGCGGCAGCTTTTGGTTACATCGATGATATCATTGAACCTAGAAATACCCGTTTCCGTGTTATTCGTGCCTTCCAGGCACTTGAAACTAAGAAAGTGGTAAATCCACCTAAGAAACATTGTAACATCCCTTTATAATCAATCCTATGATATTTGAAAAACTTTTTGGTAAAAAAACCGGGTTGGCTTCAATTGGTAAGGATAAAGGAGAAATCCCATCTGCCGATATTATAGCAATTGCAATGGCTTTGCATTTGTTTTACGACGAGGTTCACGATGATGAAAGTAATGTTATTACGATCAAACGTATCGAAAGACGCTATTCGCCGTGGAGTTCAAAAATTTATGGTATAAATAATAATATCAGATAAAATAATATGAAGAAATTCAAATTTACAATAGATGGGGCTTCATATAGTGTGAATGTCAAATCGGTAGAAGGCAACAAAGCTGAGATTGAAGTAAATGGTAAATCATATGCTGTAGGACTGGAACAAGAGGTTAATACCCTGAAAACTCCGATTCTGGTTCGTAAAGAAGTACAAACCAAGCCGGGTGAAAATGTTATTGCCCGGAAAGCAGCACCTGCACCTCCTTCGAATAAACCAAGTGCAAATACTATTAAGGCTCCACTACCTGGAAGCATTATTCGTATAGAAGCGAAAGTAGGCGATACCGTGAAGGAAGGCGATTTACTGTTGGTAATGGAATCAATGAAAATGGAAAACAATATCCTGTCTGAGAAAAAGGGTATTATCAAAGCTTTCAAAGTTGAAGCCGGAGATGCCGTTATGCAGGATGATATTCTGTTGGAACTGGAATAGCAAAAATGATTCTTTTCAATTGATAAAAAAAATCCCAACGATTATTTCGTTGGGATTTTTTTATAACGGGTATTTTAATATTATAACAATAAAAGTATAAGGATAATCAGCAATAAACCTCCTCCACCTAGAAATACAACACCTCCTCCATGACGATGATGTCTGGGACCGTCGTTATCATACCGGTTATGATCTCTGACAATAATTTCCTGTTCATTTTGAATCATGTGAACTTCTTCACGTAATTCTTTTTTCTCTGCAGGAGTTAATTCAGACATATCCATAGACCTTATTTCTTCAAGCCTTGCGATATTAGCATTCGATTCAGCTACTTCAGCTGCCTCTTTGACATTAGCAGCACTTAGATCAGTTGATACAGCTGATTTGGTTGCTTCGTTTGTATTGGTAGTCACTGTAGCTGTAGCATTCATTGCTGTTGCAGCTTTTAACTGAGATGGAATAAATGACACCATTAAAAATGCGGTCATTATAAGGAACTTTAGCTTTTTCATTTTAATAAGTTTTATTTGTGAATTTGTTTTCACGTTGCAAAGTTCGCTGATTTTGAACCACGATTCGTTACATAATTTCCGATAAATCTTACAACTTTCACACATATATCGTCTCATATCACAGGAACACAAAAAGAAAGGTGCCACTTATTAAGCGACACCTTTACTTTGTTTTATTGAATCTCTGATAGGTTATAACCCTGAAACCAGTTGTTTGAGTTTCGTTTCTGCGAGCTTTAGGTTATAGCGGAAATTGATAAGCCTGGTATTTGACTGAACAAAATCTTCCTGTGCAATATGTACTTCCAGTGAAGTTGATTGTCCCAGACGAAGACGCTCAAGACTTATTTTTATATTTTCCATGGCAAGTTCATTATTTTCTGTTTCTATTTGCAGTAACTGCTGTTGGTTTTTAAAATCAGTCAATGTATTTTCCAATAATGTATTAACCTGCAATTTGATATTTTGAAGATCATAAGTAGCATTTTCCGATTCAAGTTTAGCTACTGTTATTTTTCGTTTGTTTTCACCTGCACTGAATAACGGGAAGATTAGAGTCCCTCCTACCTGGGGTCCTAGTAATCGACTTTGTGCAATGGATGCATTTGTGTTTGTTGATTGTGAGAAATAATAACCGACGTTAAAATCAACTACAGGAAGATACCCGCTTTTAAATTCTTTCGTTGTCAGTTCAGCAATATCGATTTGTTTCTGGAAAGATAAAATTGAAGTATTTGATGAGTTCAGTTTCTGAATTAAATCATTTCTGTTTGGAGAATAGTTTAATTGAATAGAATCTGTAATTAAAAAGTCAGTATCTTTGGTTATGCATAATAACTGATTCAGCGTTTTGTTTGCCTGAACGATTATAAATTGTTGATTTATCAGACTTTCCAATGCAACATTCAGATCAATTTTTGCCTGTAATAAATCTGTTTTAATTAAAGAACCGGCATTAAAACCTGCTTGTGAAATCTTAACGCGATCATTATTATAGCTTAATGCTTCATTAATTGATTTCAGTTGCTGATTTTGCCTTACTACATCATAATAGGCAGCGATGACGTTAAACATAGTTTGTAAGACCTTCTCTTTGTATTGTATTTCACCAAGAGCCTGTATTTCATTCAATTTACTTTTGGTTACAAACATTTTCCCACCATTATACAGTGTCCATGAAAGCTCTGCACCGGCGGAAAGAGAAGTTGTATTTAACGAAGTCGTATTCACTGAAGTACCATCCGTGTTTTTTTGATACCTGTTATTTAAACTGTAGTTCCCTGAACCAATAAGTGCTACGGTAGGCAACATCCCTGCATTTCCGGGAGTATTGTTTACTTTGGAAATGGATGCACTATTGTTAGCTACCAATATGTCGAAGTTATTTTTTAATGCAATACCCACCGCGTTTTCCAACGATAATTTTTCCTGTGCATGCAAAGCCGGGAAAAATGGCAGTATAAACAGCATATAAAAGAACTTCATGATTCTTTGTCTCTTTTTATAATTCATCATTATACTATTTTTTTTGTTTTACTTGACAATACAATATATGTTACCGGAATAACGAATAATGTAAGTATTAATGAAAAGAACAATCCACCCACCACAACGATACCCAACGGAATACGGCTTGTAGAACCTGCACCCAGTGCCAAAGCAATAGGCAATGCACCAAATATAGTTGCCAGTGAAGTCATTAAGATCGGTCTGAAACGTGCTGCAGCCGATTCAAAAGCAGCAACCCTTTTAGTCATACCCATTTTCCGTTTCTGATTAGCAAATTCTACAATAAGAATACCATTCTTTGTAACAATACCTATCAATAAGATCATTCCAATTTCGGAAAAGATATTCAATGTCTGTCCGAAAATCCAGAGTGAAAGCATGGCTCCTGCAATGGCCATTGGCACTGTAAGCATGATAATAAACGGATCGCGGAAACTTTCGAACTGTGCTGCCAGAATAAGATAGATAAGCAACAATGCCAGAATCAACGCAAACGATATATTTGAATTACTTTCGGCAAAATCCCTTGATTGACCAGCCAGTGCAGTTGTAAATGTAGGATCCAGGAGTTTATCCGATATCTTTTGCATTTCGGCTATTCCTTCCCCTAATGTTCTTCCTTCAGCAAGGTTGGCTGATACGGTGGCTGATTTATACCTGTTGAAATGATATAAAATCGGAGGTTTACTGTTTTCCTGCATCGTAACCAGATTATCCAGCTGAATCATATTGCCTGTGCTCGCACGAACATATAAGGATGAAATATTTGCAGGAGTATTTCTATCTTCGCGTGCTACCTGACCTATTACATAATATTGCCTGTTATTCCGTAAGAAATAACCGTACCTGCTTCCACTGTAAGCTAAATCCAGGGCATCTGATACATCTTTCTCGTTTACACCAAGACTATTGGCTTTTAACCGGTTCACTTTTATATTTAACTCCGGTTTGTTGAATTTTAAATCAACATCAACATTCGTAAATACAGGATTACTTTGTGCCTCCTCAATAAACTTTGGTAATATTTTTTGTATTTTATCAAAATCGAGATTCTGCAATACAAACTGTACAGGCAATCCCCTTGAGTTAGAAGTAGTGATTGTTGGTTCCTGACTTGCAGTAATACGGGCATCTGGGATAGTTTCATAAATTTTAGATAATTTTTTAGCTATCTCCTTTTGCGTTGATTCTCTTTCTGACGGATCGGAAAGAAAAGTCATTACATTTCCGGTATTTACACTTGAACTGTGGCCTCCACCGTAACGTGCAAGTGTAAATTTTGCATCCGCCCCCAATTCACTATTTATTTTTGCCACCTTATCAATGATTTCTTTTGTAGTGGTATATTCAGTTCCTTCGGGTGCAGTAATACTTGTACGTATATAACTATGGTCTTCATCAGGTGCCAGTTCAGATTTTATTGTAGAATAAATGCTGACAATAAGCAATATACAAATACCCAGTATGGCGAAAGAAATCCATTTATTGATGATGAAAAAGGATAAAAAGCGTCTGTATTTTTTTTCTACCGCCAAAAAGAAAGGTTCAGTAGCAGTGTAAAATCTGGAATGATGTGTTGCCGAACCACCGAGAAAAACATTTAATACGGGTGTCAGGGTAAGGGATACAAAAGCAGAAATTAAAACGGCTGATGCCACTACAATACCAAATTCACGGAATAACCGTCCGGTAAAACCTTGCAGGAATATAACCGGTATAAATACTATAGCCAGCGTAAGTGAAGTAGATACGACAGCAAAGAAAATTTCGCGTGTACCTTCTTTGGCAGCCTGGTATTTATCCATCCCTTTTTCAATACGTTTGAATATATTTTCGGTTACTACAATCCCATCATCCACTACCAGTCCTGTTGCCAGTACAATTCCTAAGAGCGAAAGTACATTGACTGAGAAACCAAAAAGATACATGACAAAAAAGGTTCCTATCAGTGATACCGGAATATCAATAAGGGGTCGTAATGCAATGATCCAGTTTCGGAAAAATAAAAAGATAATGAGTACAACAAGGAAAATTGCAATCAGCAAGGTCTCCAACACGTCTGTTACCGATTGACGCACAAATATCGATTTATCACGCCCGATATTTAATTCCATTCCTTTTGGTAAGTTCTGTTTTATCTGTTCCAGACGTTTATAGAATTCATCGGCAATTTGTATATCATTTGCACCCGGGAGTGGAATTAATGCCAACATTACCCCGCTATTACCATTAATGGTAGAGCCAGACTCTTCACTTTCAGGACCCAGAACAGCTTCACCTATATCATTCAGTTTTACTACCTGGCTTTCTGTTTGTTTTATAATCAGGTTATTGAAATCATCTTCAGTTTCTAATCTACCAGATGTTTTCACAGTAAGTTCTGTAGCACCACCCCTGATTTTACCACCTGGCATTTCCACATTTTCTTTTGCCAATGCTGCATTAATATCAGAAGCCGTTAAGTTATAGGCAGTCATTTTTCCCGGGTCAAGCCATAAACGCATAGCTGGTTTTTGTTGACCGTAAATGGAAACTGAACTTACTCCCGGTATAGTTTGTAGTTTTTCGAGCAACACATTTTCAGCATAATCACTCAGTTCAATGGCATTCATGGAACTACTCTGAGCAGTAAGCATGATAATAGGATCGCCGTTGGCATCTGCTTTTGTAACTGTCGGAGGAGAATCAATATCCAATGGCAGACTTCTCATGGCTTGCGAAGTCTTATCACGAACATCATTTGCTGCTTTTTCCAAGTCAGCACCAAGATTGAATTCGACAGTAATTGAACTTTGTCCTGTTGACGATTGAGACGAAATAGATTTCACTCCTTCTATCCCGTTAATATTCTTTTCTAATGGTTCTGTAATCTGAGATTCAATTATTTCGGCATTGGCTCCGGTATAACTTGTTTGAACAGTAATAACAGGAGGATCAATAGCCGGGTAAAGTCGAATTCCAAGGAAACTGAACCCAACAGCTCCCATCAAAATAATGATCAGACTCACTACAATGGAACCTATCGGACGTTTAAGCGCTGTATCTGAAATCATTATAGTTTATTTGTTAGGGAAGAATAATTTAATTTTGCACCTTCTTTCAAGAACAGCAATCCGGAAGTAATAATGGTGTCGCCGGGTTGAATGCCTTTGGTTATTTCAATGTTTGAAGCATTTCGAATGCCGGTTATCACGGTAATAAAATGGGCTTTCCCATTTTGAGCAATAATAACACTTTTGCTCTGTTCCTTAGGAATAATAGCCTGTGTCGGGATTAAAAGTGCATTTGTATTTTCACTCAGTCTGAGTTGAACATTTGCAAATGCTCCCGGAATTAATAGTTTTGATTTACCGTTCACGATGGCTCTTACTTTGAGGTTACGGGTAGTAGCATCAATTCCTTCTTCGGTTGCTATAACGTTAGCTTCAAATTGTGAATCATCATTGTACATTGTGAATTTCACTTTCATACCGCTTTTGATAACCGAACCATATTTTTCTGGAACACTGAAATCAAGTTTTATTTTATTTTCACTGCGAATGGTTGATAACAAGGTAGCCGGGGTAACGATGGCACCCACACTTATTTTTCGTAACCCTATCACTCCATCGAAAGGTGCCAGTACTTCAGTTTTTCGAATCAATGTTTTCTGAACTTCAATATCTGCTTTTATTGAATTAACAAGCAGAATAGTCTGGTCATAGTCATTCTGACTAATCCCGCTTACTTTCAACAATTCGGATTGCCTTTTGAAGATTTGTTGTTGGATAGCCAGTTGCGATTGTTGTTTTTTCAGAGTTGCCTGAAGATCATCGTCAAAAAGTTTCACTAATAAAGTTCCTTTCCGTACAAATTTTCCTTCCGGTAAATTTAGTTTAACTACACGTCCAGCCACTTCATTTTGAAGGGTAACTTCTTCAAATGCTAGTAACGAACCGGTTACTGATATTTCATTGATAAGCAAAGTAGGTTTGACAATATAAGCATCCACTTTCTTTTGTGCATTTGCTCTTGAATCAGGCTTCTTTACATTATCCGTTTGTTTTGTAAATGCCATTCTCAAAAAGAATGCAATAACTAATAGAATAATGACGGCTATCCAGATATTTGACTTTTTTTTCATTTGGTAAATAGGTTTTTATATTGTAATAAGATTTGATACTATAATTGTGAGTAAGGTATATAATTCGTTTTTTTGTTTTTTTGTTAATCCCTTTAACGTGATGTCTGACAATTCATCAAATGCTTTTTTAATATCCGGTATTACTTTTCTGGCTTTCTCGGTGACAGACAGTTCGTATTTCCGTTTGTCGGTTTTATTTGGAATACGGTCAACATATCCGTTTGACGAAAGGTAATCGATAATACGGACTACCTGAACTTTGTCGCACGACAATTCACGGGCAAGTTCCTGTTGTGTAATTCCGTTTCCTTCATCAATTAACAGTAACGGGTAAAATGAACGGTCAATATCGAGATATGCCAAGTTACCCTGAACAATA
>Ga0302170_10001103_pt1 | contig 10592 bp, 6 predicted proteins | sample I_Fen_N2_1_FD_193492 | JGI IMG/M metagenome (GOLD analysis project Ga0302170, IMG submission 193492) | Peat permafrost microbial communities from Stordalen Mire near Abisko, Sweden - I_Fen_N2_1 | ecosystem: Environmental > Terrestrial > Soil > Wetlands > Permafrost | place: Sweden: Abisko...
GTTTTAATGGCGCAAATTTACTGACACTTTATGACTGTCGATGTGGATTTATTTGCGTAAAAGGGGGAGTTTCTTGAATTTTGGAATATTTTAAATTAAATAACTATAAGAATTGTCGGGTTATGGCTTTCTTTCTTCATTTTTTTGATAGGGAAGCAGACCTGACAAAAAATCAAAAAGACATTAAATCATTCTGTATAAATCTTAAATCCTGTTATATTTAAGGGTGCCTGCTGTAAAACATGAAAAAAAACTCCCCAAATCAGGTTTTTTTAGGTTAATTTGTAGACTTATACTCATACTAATAAAAAAACATATATGACCCCGACTGAATTAAAATCGGCTTTTAAAGCTGCTTATAAACAAGATGCTGATGCAGTGTATTTTGCACCAGGACGTGTAAACCTTATCGGAGAACATACCGACTACAATGGAGGTTCTGTTTTTCCTTGTGCCCTGAGTTTTGGAACCTATTTGTTGATTCGTAAAAATGAAAGTAAAACTGTAAAGTTTCGCTCGCTGAATCAACCGGAAATAGTAGAACTTGGCTTAGACCAACTCACCACACCGCTGGATAAAGTCTGGGTAAATTATCCACTGGGTGTTTTTGCACAATTCATCAAACGTGGCATTGAAATTAAAGAAGGCTATGACATTTTGATTTGGGGAGATGTTCCAAACGGGGCAGGATTATCGTCATCAGCTTCGCTGGAAGTAGTTACAGCATTTGCGTTGAATGATCAACTGGGAAGTAAATTCAGCCTGACAGTACTAGCGCAGATCGGACAGAAAGCCGAACATGAATTTGCACTTGTAAACTGCGGTATCATGGATCAGTTTGCAGCGGCAAACGGGGCAAAAGACCATGCTATTTATTTGAATTGCGATACCCTGGAATTTGAACTTGTGCCGGTAAAGCTTGAAGGTGTAAAAATTCTTATCTCAAATACACACAGTCCCCACAAACTGGATTCAGGTGCGTACAACCAACGGGTGGCAGAATGTAAACTGGCTGTGGAACAACTGAACAAAGTTCGTCCGCTAAAATACCTGGCTGAACTTACTGAAGCTGAATTTAAATCGATTGAATCGGCGATTACCGACCCTATAGCCCGCAAACGTGCCCGTCACGTAGTAGGTGAAGTGCAACGAACCTCTGATGCTGTAAAAGCTCTGAAGGCAGGTGATCTGGTTAAATTTGGCAAACTAATGAATGCTTCCCACGTATCCTTGCGTGACGATTACGAAGTTACCGGACCGGAACTGGATACTATGGCTGAAGAAGCCTGGAAAATTGATGGCGTTATCGGATCACGTATGACCGGTGGCGGTTTTGGCGGATGTACCGTATCACTCGTAAAGGATGAAGCAATCGATACATTCATAGATAAAGTAGGAAAAAACTATGAAGCAAGAACAGGGCTCAAACCGGAATTTTATATTGCCGAGATTGGTAACGGAGCCTGTAAGTTGGAATAAAAGCCCCCTAACCCCTAAAGTGGAATTATGCAAGTTTGACTTCATATTTCCCCTTTTTTGTTTAGAAAATGGTTTTTAAAAAATAAAGTTTGAATTGAACAAAAGAGACGAAGTAACTTCAATCCCCCTTTAGGGGTTAGGGGTTCTTATCTTATTTAAAACACATTATTTATGAAGACAGTAAAAGAATTACAGATAGAACTGGATGGTAAACCGGTGTCATTATACACGCTTTTCAACAAGAAAGGCATGTCGGTGGACATTACCAATTACGGTGCAAAGATACTCCGCCTGATGGTTGCAGATAAGAACGGCAAATTTGATGACGTAGTACTTGGCTTTGATACCCTGGAAGAGGTGATGGAAAAGGAAATCTACTTCGGGGCGATTTGCGGACGTGTTGCCAACCGTATAAAGGATGGCAAGTTTACGTTGGATGGCGAGGAATACCAGCTTCCTGTAAACAATGGAACCAATTCCCTGCATGGTGGAATACATGGGTATAATGAAAAGGTATGGACCGTTAAATCAGTGACACAACAAGAGCTGGTGCTGACTCTTTTCTCTCCGGACGGGGAAGAAGGATATCCCGGCAACCTATGTATTACTGCCACTTACTTTTTATCGGATGAAAACGAATTGAAAATCCATTATGAAGCCACTACCGACAAGGCAACCATTATTGGGTTAACTAACCACTCATACTTTAACCTGAAAGGGGCAGGTAACGGAACTATCCGAAACCACCAGTTACAGGTCAATGCCGATTTCTATACGGTACTTGATGAATCGTTCGCATTAACCGGTGAAATCCGTCCAGTGGAAGGAACACCTTTCGATTTCCGCGTACCTGTAACTGTCGATGAACGTGTTGATGATGCAGCATTCGTTCCCGGCTGGGGATTGGATAACAATTGGTGCATCCGCAAGCATCAGGCAGGCGAACTAGCATTAGCCGGAGTGGTTTACGAGCCTGTTAGCGGTCGGAAGCTGGAAGTGATGACCACACAGCCCGGGTTACAGGTTTATTCCGGAAACTGGATAGAAAACGTGATTGGAAAAGAAGGGAAGATCTATGATCGTCAGGATGCTATTTGTCTTGAGACACAAGGATTACCCAATTCACCAAACATAGCCCATTTTCCAAGCCCTGTTCTTCGTCCGGAAGGAAAATACGACGAATGGTGCGTGTATAAATTTTCGGCAGAATAAAATAAAAAAAGTACGATCAATAAAAAAGCCAATCGGGGATATCCCTGATTGGCTTTTTTATTGATATTCTGAGTTCGTTTCAGGTGAATGATACGACAAAACCGGCTTCCAGTCGATAGACGAATAAATAGACTCCTATCTGGCATTTATTGTTAAAATAAATATCAACATTAACATAGATCTGCAATTACGTCAAAAATTCCACCGATAAACGTCATTTTTTACACATTGATCACTAAACAAAACTATACTTTTGTTCCATTAAATATATTATTCAACAAATCTAATACATGAAAAGACAATGAAAAAAGCAAAGCAACAACAAAAGCTGTTTTTCAATCGTTTGGTGTTATCATTTCTGGTAGCTGTTTTTAGTTTTAGTACGCTAAGTGCTCAGGTAAAATCAGTTTCAGGAGTTGTAAGAGACCCGACAGGTGAAACAATTATCGGAGCCTCGGTAATTGTAAAAGGAACCACAACGGCGTCAATTACTGACATAAACGGTTCCTATAAATTAAATGTTCCTGCAAATGGAAAAATACTGGTCGTATCATACATTGGCATGGAGAAAAAAGAAGTCCCAATCACCGGAAGTGTTATTAACGTTACACTTCAAAACAATGATAGATCGCTGGACGAAGTTGTAGTGATTGGTTATGGCACGGCAAAACGGAAAGATATAACAGGCTCCGTTGCATCCGTAAAATCGGAAGTACTTGCCTCCATTCCTGTTTCATCGGTGGCAGAAGCTATTTCCGGCAAGCTGGCAGGTGTTCAAGTTACCACAACAGAGGGATCGCCGGATGCCGATATAAAAATACGGGTTCGTGGTGGAGGTTCCATTACCGGTGATAATTCGCCTTTATACATTGTCGATGGATTTCCAGTGTCATCAATCAGTGATATTCCTTCGAATGACATTGAGGACCTTACAGTATTGAAAGATGCATCTTCCACAGCCATCTACGGTTCGCGTGGTGCCAACGGAGTTATTATCATCACAACCAAATCCGGGAAATCCGGAAAGATTACCGTGAATTATAATGCGTTTGTAACGTGGAAAAAGAATGAGAAAACCATGAGCGTCCTGTCAGCTTCTGATTACGCAAAATGGCAATATGAGCTGGCTATGTTGAAGAATGGAGTGCCGGACACGTATGAACAATATTATGGAAGTTACAGTGATATCGGTTTATACAATAATGTCCCGACCAACGATTGGCAGAAGGAAGTGTTCGGACGCACGGGATTTACCTTCAATCACAATTTAAGTATTATGGGGGGTACTGACAAGAGCACTTTCGCACTCAGTTACAATCACATAGATGACAAGGCTATCATGCAGATGTCGAATTTTAAACGTGACAATATCAATTTTAAATTGAACAACAAGCTGACAAAGAATATAACACTTGATTTTATGACCCGTTACTCAGGAACTGAAATAAATGGAGGCGGTGCAAATGAACAAAACGAAAAGTCAAGTGCTGACTCCCGGTTGAAAAATGCCATGATTTATACTCCTTTCCCTATAAAAAACCTAACTGGCGGAAGTGGAACTACCGACGATACCGGGGTTGGAAACCTGTACAATCCATTGGTTTCTATTTCGGATAACGATCGTCAGCAAAAACGCAAGACTTTTAATACAGCAGGAGGTATTACCTGGGAAATTTTCAACAACTTTAAATTAAGATCAGAAGTAGGTTACGATAACAACCAAAGTAGCGACTATCGTTTTTATGGAATAACAACATATTATTCAGGGAATTCAGTGCCAATTCAGAATCAACCGGCAGTAATTCTTACCAATGATCAGACTAATACTTTTCGTACTACCAATACCGTGAATTATGACTTTAAAAAGTTATTGGGGGATACCCATCACCTGAATGTAATGGCTGGTCAGGAATATATCGTCATTCGATCACAGGAATTAACCACCAGTATCGACGGATTCCCAACATTCTTTAATTCGAATCAGGCGTTCAAACTCACCACACAAGGGACCGCTCTTTCGACGGATAATACTTTTAATCCAGATGATATACTGCTATCGTTTTTTGGACGTGCCAATTATGACTTTAAGAGCCGTTATTTATTAAGTGCCACGTTACGTGCTGATGGTTCAAGTAAATTTTCCTCAGGGAACAAATGGGGATACTTTCCTTCGGCAGCGGCAGCATGGCGCATTTCTTCGGAACCGTTTATGGAACCGACCCATAGGTGGATAGATGATTTGAAGTTACGCTTTAGCTACGGGACTGCCGGAAATAATGGTATTCCTTCCGGACAAATGGCACAGTCATATCAATCTGTCGCTTCAACATGGATTAATACAGTTGGTTCTATCTGGCGTCCGGCAAAAATAATGGCTAATCCTGATTTAAAATGGGAAACTACTACTACCCGTAATTTAGGATTGGATTTCACCTTGTTTAATAGCAAATTAAGTGGCTCTCTGGAAGCCTATCTCAACACAACATCTGATTTGTTGATTAATTTTCCTACTCCGGGGTCTGGATATGACAGCCAGTACCGGAATATGGGTGAAACCGAAAACCGGGGTCTTGAAGCAACTATTAACTGGGTAGCCATTGAGAAGAAAAACGTTGGACTGAGTTTTAACGCCAATATAGGTTTCAATAAAAACAAGATCAAATCTTTAGGTATCATGAACGATTTTGGTCAGGCCAGCGGTTGGGCGTCTACCGAAGTCGGCGTTGATTATTGGGTTGCAAAAGGCGGATCGGTAGGTCAAATGTTCGGGTATGTTTCCGATGGACGATATGAGGTTTCTGACTTTAGCGGATATGATGCAACTCTCAAGAAGTGGATTCTAAAAGCTGGAGTTACAGATTGCTCGCCGGTAGTAGGTACCATTCGCCCGGGTTCCATGAAACTGAAAGATTTGAGTGGCGACCATATTGTTACCGAAGATAACCAAGATCGTAAAATTATCGGGGATGCCAATCCACTACATACAGGAGGTTTTACTATCAACGGAAGACTTTATGGATTCGATTTATCAGCTCTTTTCAATTGGAGTTACGGCAACAAGATCTATAATGCCAATAAGATTGAATATACTTCCAGCAGTAAATACCAATACCGGAATATGATTTCGACCATGGCAGATGGCGTTCGATGGACAAATTTGAATGCCGATGGAACTATAAACAATGATCCGACAGAGTTAGCCGCCATGAATGCAACAACTACTATGTGGTCTCCCTATACAAAGAAATTTGTTTTTTCGGACTGGGCAGTGGAAGATGGTTCATTCCTGAGGTTGAATACGCTTACTCTTGGATACACCTTGCCACGCAAGATGTTGAACAGCGTAAAAATTCAAAACTTACGTGTATATGTATCCGGTTACAATATATTTTGTCTAACAAAGTATACTGGTTTTGACCCAGAAGTATCGACTCGTCGTCAAACCAACCTGACCCCGGGAGTTGATTACTCTGCCTACCCCAAGAGCCGTCAAATAAGTGTAGGACTAAATTTGAGTTTTTAATCTTGTAAACATCTAAAAGAAAATGAAAAGAATAATATATAAATCATTTATAGCATTATCGCTAATTGCTATATTAAGCTCTTGTAACGACGTTTTGAATGCACCAACTCAATCGTCGTTGGATGAATCCCTGATTTTTTCCAATACTGTATTGGCAAAGGGAGCAGTGATGGGTATTCATCAATCGTTATTTGAAACAAATTCCTATCGTGGTCGTTTCCTTCCGTTCTACGGATTGAATACGGATATAGAATGGTATAATACTTCCGAGAAAACAACGGACGATAGGGCAGCTGTAACCGGTTATAATCCAAGCGTGAGCAGTACAAACATGAATACTTCCGACAATGCGTGGGCAAAAATGTATGAAGGCATCGAGCGGGCAAACCTGTGTATTCGCGGGTTACGTACTTATGGGAATGTTGGTGCCAATGCAGATCTCGCACAATTACTAGGGGAAGCTCTGACCCTGAGAGCATTTATTTACAATGATTTGGTCAAAGCCTGGGGTGACGTTCCCGGACGTTTTGAACCGATTTCAAGTGCTACTATTTATATTCCAAAAAGTGACAGAGATGTCATTTACAAACAAATCATTGCCGACCTGGCGGAAGCTGAAACTTTAGTTCCCTGGCCTAATGGAAGTGTTGTTACCAGTACCACAGAAAGGGTTAATAAAGCATTCGTGAAAGGACTTCGTGCCCGGATTTGCCTAGCAGCAGCCGGATATTCACAACGCCCTGATGGAACTATACGCCGAAGTACAGACCCGGAATTGACTGTTGAAAAATTATATCCAATAGTAAAACAAGAATGTCTGGATGTAATAAACAGCGGTACCTGCCAATTAGGTACATTTCAACAAAACTTCATGAGTCTTTGCAAGGATGATGTAACCGCCGGGAAAGAATCACTTTATGAACTTCCATTTTCCAATACTCCAGAACGTGGACGCGTTCTTTACACGTTTGGCGTCAGCCACACGACAGTTGATAAATATACAAAACAAGTTCAGGGAGGAGTTAACGGACCACTTCCTAATTTGTACTACGATTATGACAAAGATGATGTTCGCCGGGATATTACCTGCGTACCTTATGTCTGGACGAATGGAATACAAGTACCGAACAAAATTAGTCAATGGTGTTTTGGTAAACTTCGATACGAGTGGATGAACCGTGTGGTATCTTCAACCAATGATGACGGAATAAACTGGCAATGCATGCGTTATGCCGATATCTACCTAATGGCAGCCGAAACAATTAATGAATTAGATGGTCAGACTGCCGCAGCACCATATTTGAAAGTAATCCGAAGTCGTGCATTCCCAAATACCCCGGGAAAAGTAGATACCTATATGGCAACCGTAACAGGGAGTAAAGAAACTTTCTTTAACGCCATTGTTGACGAACGAGCTTTGGAATTTTGCGGAGAAATGTTACGTAAAGCTGATTTAATTCGTTGGAACCTTCTTTCAAAAAAACTGAACGATGCCAAGACAAAAATGACAGCTCTTGCTTACAGAACAGGTGCGTATGCTGACCTACCTGACAAAATTTATTATAAAACCGCAGCAGATGGAGAATCAATCGTAATTTATGGTCTGGAACATGGCAGTACCGATGCACAAGGAGTAGCATTAAATTATCCATCGAATAAAGGTTGGTTTATCAGCACAGGTGTAAATAACCTGACCGATGACAAAATAAACTCTCTTTTCCAGTTAGATCCTAATACCCGTCAATTCTGGCCAATCTGGCAAACGTTCATTGATACAAGTAATGGTACTTTGACCAATGATTATGGTTATGTTTCAACTCCTAAAAATTAAATGAATATGAAAAACATATTAAAAAAAATCGCCTACATAGTGTGTTTTACAGCAATGTTTTTGACCACTTCTTGTAATGATATATTCAATCAGGTAACCGAATTGGCAACTGATCGGTTATTCCGTCCGATAAGTTTTACAGCGACCATGAATAAGACACAAGCTACCCTGAGTTGGGTAGCTTCAAACAATGCAGTTTCCTATACATTGCAGGTTAGTTTAGACAGTTTAAACTACAGCAATCCTCTGGTGGATACAACTATGACTCAATTATCATATGTGCAGGAGTTTGCAGGAGCTACCAAGTATTTTGCCCGGGTAAAAGCAAACGCTTCAGATTCGGTTAAAAATTCTAAGTTTACAGCAACGCTTTCTTTCAAAACTCCTGCTGAAAACATTTTTGATGGATACGGAACCAGCAATAATACAGGTAAGCTTTATAGCGCTTACATGAATGCTGTAAGCACATTAGATGTAAAATGGACACCCAATGCAAATGTTACGCACTTAATTCTTAAGTCGGCCGATGGAGGCACCAGGGATTCTGTTGTTATTTCAAGCTCTGAAGCTGTTGCTGGCGAAAAAATTATCACTCCATTAAGCAATTCTACTTGGAAAGTCGAGATATACAATGCTAAAATTTCAAGAGGAATAACAAGCGGGCTCGTTGAAGGCGATATCATATTAAAAGCAGGTGATGACCTTCCAACAGCCATAACAAATGCTCAGGCGGGACAAGTAATTATCCTGGCACCTGGCTCTTTATATTCTGTAGGCAGCAGCCTTTATCGTTTCAGCAAGAATGTCAAGTTGAGAGGTCTCTCTCCAAGTAACCGTCCTATAATGGCTATGACAAGTGGTACACCGACAGCAACCTCAAATATGTTAGGCTTTGTGGATGGCTCATCCATGGATTATGTACGATTTGAGAATGTTGATCTCACGGGATATTGTGATAATAATACTTCCGCAACCAAGATTGGATATTTGTTCAATAACAATGTTCTAACAACGGTAAAATCGTTATCTTTTAAAAATTGTAATATACATAATTTCGGCAATACTCCTATGCGTTTGCAAGGTGGAAAAACACAGGTGATTGACACCGTTTCTTTTAATGGTTGTGTAATCAATGAATCCGGGTATGCAAGTGGCTATGGGCTTGTTAATATAAGTAAATCTACAGATTATATTAATAACATTATTATTTCTAATTCAACTATGTATAATTTTAGTTATCCTGTAATTTCAATAGTTCAAACAGCAGCTAATACAATGAATTCTGTCATTATCTCTAACTGTACATTTAATCAGACGACTCAAAACACAACAGCTACAAGGGTTTTATTCAATTTTGATTATATGAGTATAACAAAAGGGATAACTATTAAAAATTGTATTTTCGGAAGCTCGGGTTCTGCAACAGCCGGTTTAAAAGCCACAAATGCTACAGTAGCAGCTACTATAACCGGTAGTTACTATACGAGTGATTATGTGGATGAAACGTTAGTAGGCACTGCGTCATATTCTATTAAATCAAGCATGTCGGCTTATTCAGGTGCATCTACATCATTATGGACCAGTCCTACTACCGGTGACTTTACTCTGAAAGATACATCTTTCAAGGGTAAAGGTATTGCTGGTGATTTAAGGTGGTAATAAAACAATTATCCGAAACAGGTGCCTTGTCTGAGGTATCTGTTTCGGAATTAAAAGAACTACTTTTATTTCTTTCGTATTGAATTTTCATATTCATTATAGTTTCAACTCCCAGACATTTCTCTTAAATCATTCAAATTAAAGTCCTGCGATGTATTTATTAAAAAAACCAACCAGACTGATAGGTATTTTAGTGTTGATTTTTAGTTATGCTACTATAGAAGCAAAAAATAGCTACGACTATCTTTACGCAAATTTACCTTTTTCCATGCCTAAGGTGGAAGCACCTGTTTTTAAGAACAATACCGTTTCTATTTCTGATTTCGGAGGATTAGGCGATGGGTATACCCTTAATACGGAAGCGTTCAAAAAGGCAGTTAGTGCACTTTCCCAAAAGGGAGGGGGACAACTCACAGTGCCCGCAGGAGTATGGTTTACAGGACCTATTGAATTAATGTCTAATGTCAATCTGCACCTGGAAAAAGGGGCACTTATCCTGTTTTCCCCGGACTTTAATTTATATCCGTTGGTTAATACTATTTTCGAAGGCTTGGAAACACGCCGTTGCCAATCGCCTATATCTGCCAGAAACGCCGTGAACATAGCCATTACGGGAGAAGGCTCCATCAATGGCTCAGGCGAAGCATGGCGTCCGCTTAAAAAGGTAAAGGTTACCGATAACTACTGGAAGAAGGTTGTAAATTCAGGAGGAGTGTTGAAAGATCCCACTTATTGGTTTCCATCAAAAAGTTCTCTGAAAGGAGAGTCTATCAGTGATCAGAATGTGCCACGCGGAAAACTGAGCGATTCAGCCTGGATTGAGGTCAGAGACTTCCTTCGTCCGGCCATGATTAACTTTATCGAATGTAAAAATGTGTTGTTGGAGGG
>Ga0302170_10001116_pt1 | contig 10525 bp, 6 predicted proteins | sample I_Fen_N2_1_FD_193492 | JGI IMG/M metagenome (GOLD analysis project Ga0302170, IMG submission 193492) | Peat permafrost microbial communities from Stordalen Mire near Abisko, Sweden - I_Fen_N2_1 | ecosystem: Environmental > Terrestrial > Soil > Wetlands > Permafrost | place: Sweden: Abisko...
GATTTCCTGCTAATTGAAAGGCAGTTATACTCATTTTATTGAGTATAACTGCCTTTCATCTTTTCCAAAAACTTATTATTAATTCTTATCTACTTTCGATTTACATCTTTTGGCTATAATTTCTAAGCAATCAATTCCAAATTCAGCTACTACTGTTATTATAAGCACAATTATAAAGCCATTCATCCTATTTCTATCTCCAGTTTGTATTGCTGTGGAACTTATAACACTATCATTAACTACTATTGTATCCTGAGTTTCAGCAGAAATGATTCCATCGACTGCTATTGTATCTTGAGGATTCGCAGAAATAATTTCATCGACAACAGGAGTTACAATTGCTTCATTTCCAGCCCAATTAACTGTCAAATTGTGAAGCATTGTTGTATTTTGCCATCCACCGCTTCCAGTTGTACCAGTATGTTGAATTGCAATACCACCAAAATCATTTGTTTCGATATCCGCACTCAAATCAACTGTATGGACAAATCCAGCTGCTGTCTGATCCGCTAATTGTGCTGTAGGAGTTTCAACATGTACAGTGAATTTACCTCCTTCTACTTTCAAACTGATTTGACAACCTGTTGCAAAACAAGATGAAATAATTCTTTGTGATATTTCTGTTGTCTGGCCGTTTTCATATTTTACAAGTACAAATGTGCTAGCATTTGAAGCTGCTGTGGTTCTTATGATACGAAGTCCGTATCCAGTTAAAGTTGTAGTATCAAATTTAATACATACATCCATATACTGACCCGCACTACCAAAACCTTGACCTGCTGTCTTGGCTGGATCTATCACTAATTTAAGTGACATATCGCCATATATTTTCGTAATTGGAGTATACATAAGTCTAGCCCCTTGAGTCGCTTGATATAATCCACTTCCTATACTACCATTTCCTGTGATTCCATATGCCCATGGATTAACGGATGTATTACCACCCCATGAACTATAGCTTGAAGTGTCCGCCGGTCTGAAACAATCAACTGTCCAAAACCCTGGGATTATACTAGTTTGAGGTATTGTTGGAAAATCACTAAAATCTGTTTGAAGTGATGCTACTTTAACATCTGCTACTGCTGTAACATTTAAATAAACTGCTGTAACACCAGTGCCTGGATTACTTCTAATACTCTTTGGCTCTACTACAGCCTTCATGTAATATCCCATATCGCCTAATGTTAATGTATATTCATTCTCAGGTTGATTCATACGAGATACTGCAACTAACATAGGATTAGTACCACTTGCATCTGCACAACGATACCAAGAAATCACTGACTGATCTGAACGACCTTGCAAATCTAATGTATAATTGACTCTTAGTTTTCCATTTCCGTCATTTGTAATTACTGGATTTGATATAAATGTTGGAGCTGCAAGGATAGTTGGTTTTACTGAAACTGCAACTGCTCCCTCAAGTCCAGCTGATGTAGCTGCATATACTGTTACATCCTTTGTATCATCTTGTGCATTTATTCCTGTCAATGTATATGTACCATTGCCATTGTCAGTCAAAGTTGCATATGCTTGATCTGCTGTCGAAAGTGAAAATATAACTGCTGCTGAATCTAGTGTTCCATCAAATCTTTGAACTTTACTGGAAAGAGTAGCTGTTGTAACACCTGATTCAATTGATGTAGCACTTGTGCTTACTGTAAGCATTGTTGGAACTGTTGTATAATCTTTCCCATCTGCAACACCTGCTGCTTCTATTATAGATTTTACATTCATCGGATCCCAATTGTCTGTTCCACGTAATAGATTATATGTATTGTAATACACTGTACCGTTATAAACAATTCTATATGCATCAAGAACCGATTTTCCTGTCATATCAACAGTTTCTTCCGCATCAGCTCCTGCAATTATAATACTACTATTATTATGTTTAATATTATATTGATAACAACGTAATGATTTGAGTGGATATTTTGTCCATGCAATACTAAATGGAATTGAAAAATTGCTTGTATAATTAGAATCTACTGCGGTTACTGTTCCGCCTTCTTTTGTGAAATACTGAGCAGGCTCTGCTTCCACATTTAATACAAGTGAGTTGAATTGACAGTTTAACAAAGCTGCTCCTGTATTTGAAGTTGAATAGAAAGGTCTATTACCATAAAAATCGAAATCACAATCTAAATACACTGCATTACCATTTAATGAATCATCCGTGCTTTCAAAATGGCATTTGTTATATAGAGTTCTTGTACCTCCACCAAGCGGATCAAGGTTTAATCTACTAATAAAATTGCAATTATTCGCTGCTACTTTATCCCCGTTTACATCGCCAAGCTGTGCCTGAGTAATTGCTTGTGTTCTTCTTGCATGATTTAATGCTGGCTTCAACGGATAAGTCAAATCAATACTACAATAATTACCAATTGTAACATTATTCAGATTTAATCCATTTCCATTGAAATGAAACATTGTATAGTTTCCATTTGAGCCATTCGATTGTCCTCTGTTACCTGCAATTATGACATTATATGGGTCTGTTGTTAAACCGGTGATTTTTAGCCAATCACAATTAACTACCATACCATAAGGTACACTATAGCCCGTTGTTTTTTCAACTGTGTCTGTTGCATCTGGATTATCAATCCAATACACATATGGTGCTACATATACAGTCATTGGATCTGCCTGCGTTCCATTCGTTAATGCCGTCGCACTTAATGCTGCAGTTATGCTTGTATATACATTCGTATACTTATCTGCTACTGACTGTGATAATGAGCCATCCACATATATTGCTTTGGGACCTAACGTAATTGTTTGTCCATTATAGACAATATAAGTACCATCAAATTCGATTGGATTTGAGCTGTCTAGTGCGACATATCCATCTATATTTGCCGCTTTAACCGGTGCACTATATTGAGCCACAAGTACGAATGCCAATAATGACATCAATACCGCTGTTCCTCTTAAAAATTTTTTCATAAATAAATTACCTCCTTGATAAGTATCATAAATTAATTGTACTTATAAAGGAGGAATTGTGATACTAAAAAACAGTTAAGAAAACGAATATGTACCGAAAAACTAATCATAATACTTCTTAAAATATAATCTATAAAATATCGCCCATGTATCATTAAACGCTTTTAACACATCCATTTTTCCAATTCGTCTGCTGCCTTTTTCTCTTACATACACAACCTTAACCGGCATCTGTCCAATAGAATACCCTCTTCTATGAGCCACTGCAAGAATCTCAATATCATATGCAAACCCAGCGGTTCTAATCAAATGTGCAATAGGCTTGATTGCCTCTGCCTTAAAAATCTTAAGTCCTGTCTGCGTATCCTTAACATTAAGTTGAAACAGTACTAGTAACATTATGTAATATCCTATGCTCATAACTTTTCTCTTGAATGGGTATTCAATCTCTGAATCCTTATGGAACTTGCAACCAATAATTATATCCTTCTTATCTTCAAGCATCTTAATTAAGAATCCCTCTAGTTGCTCAGGATTTATCTCTAAATCGGCATCAACAAATGCAATATAATCTCCGTTCGTCTCTGAAACCCCTGCAATGATTGCGGAACCTTTGCCATGGTTATGCTCAGAAGAAACCATATGGATTCTATCATCACACTTCATAACGCGCTCAATCTCTGACTTCGTATTATCGCTGCTTCCATCATTCACAATAATAATTTCAAAATTTTGAACAAACCGTTGTAATATTTCAATAGTCTTCAAGGTATTATTATATATACATGCGCTTTCATTGTATGCTGGAATTACAACTGACAATTTACCATTGATATCAACCATTTCTCACCCCTATTATCCAACTACTTTTCCTAATTTCAATCTCAGATCTTTCGGAATATATTTTTCTTATTTAAATACTCACTTCTTTTAATATTTACTTGTTTTAATATTTACTTGTTTTAATATTCACTTATACAAATGCTTCCGATTTATATACTTAATTCTATAGGAACATATTTTTAGTTTATAAAAGGCATATACCACAGTTGCGGTATATGCCTTCTAAAATTTCTACAAACCCACTATTCGTTCTTCAAAAGTTATAGCGGTATTCGTATCAAACCAAACCGAACAAACTTGGTTTGTTGAAATCATTGCTACTGCAAAATAATGCCGGCGACCGGAATTGAACCGGTATGGGATTACTCCCGCAGGATTTTAAGTCCTGTGCGTCTGCCGATTCCGCCACGCCGGCTAATCGGGCTTACTATATATTGTATTGAGAGGGATATAACCAATCTAATATATATCTAAATGGATGGAGAAGGATTCGAACCTTCGAAGACGAAGTCAACAGATTTACAGTCTGCCCCCTTTGGCCGCTCGGGAATCCATCCGCAAACCAAATTGTAATTTATACTCTAACAATATCAAATTATATCATAGCGCCTATCATATGGCAAGTCATTTCATTAATGTAATAGAGTGATTTTACATTGATTTCCCAAAATCCATTGACATCACTTTTCTAAGCATATATAATCTAATTAAGTTTGTAAAAATACTAATATATGTTAGGGAAGAGAATATAATGGGTATAAGTATAGTTCTATTAGCCTATAGTGAAGCTGAAAATCTTAAGATTTTACTGCCACAGATTATAGATAATATAAAAAAGACAAAAGAAGAATTCGAAATATTAGTGATTGATACAGCACAGCCTTTGGATAATACTCAAGAAGTATGTGAAGCGTTTAATGCGAAGTATATTAGTCAAGAAGAACCTGGATTTGCAGGTGCTTTCCGCACTGGAATTAAATATGCAGGTATGGACAAGTTTTTAATTATGGATAGCGATGGTTCTCATAATCCAATCTATATCCCAGATATTTATAATAAATTTGTTGATAGTAATTGTGATCTTGCAATTGGTTCACGTTATGTAAAAGGTGGACATACTAGTGATTCTAAATCATCCATAGTAATGTCTAAGATTCTTAATACAGTATTTCGAATCTGCCTTGGGATTAAAGCAAGTGATATTTCAACGGATTTCAGAATGTATCATACAAATCAATTGAAAGCGATTTCTTTAAAATGCAAAAACTATGATGTCCTTCAAGAAGTATTGCTCAAGCTAAAGATGAACAGAAAAGACTTCAAGGTCGGGGAAGTTCCTATATCATTTGATAAAAGAATGTATGGAGAATCCAAGAGAAAGCTTATTCCATTCATTATAAGTTATATCAAAACATTATTTAGACTAGTTAGTATAAGACTTACAACAAGCACTACTTTTAAGAATCTTTTCCTATATGGGATTTTTGGTGTATCAGCGGCACTTGTAGAATATTGTATCTTTGCATTTTTAATTAACACAACTTCTCTTTTACCTGAGGTAGTTAATGTAATTGGTGCTTTATGTGGATTTGCATTCTCATTTTCTACTAATACGTTCTTGAATTTCAAAAAAACTGATAACTTGTTTAAAAGATTTTTATCTTACGGTACAATTTGCTTAGGTGGTATGGCTCTTTCAACTTTGCTAATTTCATTATTTAAGTATTCAATGAATGTACTTATTTTGAAAGCAATGTGTATGGTATTTGTTTCAATTGTACAATATATATTAAACAAAAAAATAACTTACCGAGATTAATGGGTAAGTTATTTTTTTATCTATTTATTTTGTTTATACCATTCTATTGTCTTTATAATTCCATTTTGAAATGAATACTCTGGTAAAAACCCTACATCTTCTTTCAAATCAGAAATATCAGCACATAGATACATTACTTGCTTTTCTCCATATGGAATATCGCCTAATCCAAGTTCTGCATTCTTATCAATATTATCTCTAATCATTTCAATGTATTCATAAAGAGGTCTTACCACGCCTCCACCAATGCAATATATTTTGCCATCAATACCTTTTTCTCCTAGCAAATACATCGCTAATGCAGCATCTTCTGAATATAAATAATCCCATTTCTGTTCGCCTTTGGTAAACTCTGGCTTTTCATGGTTAAGGAGCTTGTCTATAGTACTCATTATCATAGTTTTGTCGCCATCAAATGGTCCATATACACTGAGAATCCTTGTCCATATATGCTTCATATTCTTCTGTTTACACAGGATTCTACTCATCTGCCCAGCGCAGAGCTTTGCAATCCCATATCCATTTTCAGGATTCGTAGGACTCTTATCATTAAGCTTTCCTTCAAATCTACCATATTCCGCCTGTGAACCAGCGCCTATGAATGTATGGCATCCAAGTTCAGACGCTATTTCAACAGCGTCCAGAGTATATTTTACATTTAAATTCTGAGCGTGCATATTATTACGGCTATTTCCAAACGTTCCATCCCATCCAAAATGATAGAAAACATCATATTTCTCATTTAATAACTTTGGCAAATTACAAATCTCTGCTAAAGAGCACTCAACAATCTTAACCAATGGATTTAATGGTATCCTTTTAATTCTTTGAGAACCCGCACGACATACTGCAGTCACCTGCGTATTTTCATTTATCAGCTTTTGAATTAATGCAATACCAATTGCTCCAGTTGGACCTGTAATAATAACTCTTTTCATCTATATCTCCTAGCGGCAACTCGCCTTGTTGACTTCATATTCTTCCTTAGGGAGAAATGGGAACATATCATCAATCTGTGGTGATACGATTTTTCCATCTGGAAGAACCTTTGAAGATAACTTTGGTTCAAAGTTCTGATTTTCATCAACTACTGCTTCACAAAAGCAAGGTCCCTCTGAATTCAAAACTTTTTGGATTTTCTCTTCTATTCCATCTTGACTGTCTATTCTAACGTATGGAATTCCATAAGCAAATGCTAACTTTTCAAAATCTGGGAAGCTAAGCCCATTACCATCACACACACCTACAAGTGGGGGCTGGAATAAATTTTTCTGCGTCTGCCTAATTGAATGATACCCATTATTATTTAAAATGATTAATTTCATATTCATATTGTTATATACAACTGTTTGAAGCTCCTGAAGATTCATCTGAAAGCTTCCATCACCATCGATGCATACAACTCTCTTACCTTTTTCAGCCACACATCCGCCGATTGCTGCTGGGAAACCATATCCCATAGCTGCACAACCTGAATTAGTGAATAATCTTTGGCCCTTTTTAATTTCTGCAGCCTGGAATGAAATAACACAAGCTCCACCATTACCACAGATTACTTTGTCGTTTTCTTCAAGTTCGTGGAATAACTTTGTCATAAATACGTATGGATTTAACTTTTCTTTATTCTCATAATAACTTGGCAATGTGGCTGGATATTTTGCATTAATTTCTCTGCTCCATTGTAACCATTCTTTATGTTTTGGCTGAGCAACATAGTCGCTTTCAACGATTGATTTCATAAATTTCTTAACATCAGCATGTACTGGCATATCTGGAACGATTGTTGGTTTATTCATCTCATTTTTATCGATGTCAACAAATATCTTAAATGCATTCTTAGCAAAGTCCTTATAATTGTAACTAGACATTCTAATATTAAGTCTACTTCCCAATACAATAAGGAGATCACAATTCTGAACAATAAAGTTTCCACCTCTTGTTCCTACAGTACCTGGTCTTCCACAATATAAAGGATGTTCATCCCATAGTATATCATGTGCATTCCAAGCAGTAACAACTGGGATATTTAGTTTTTCGATACATTCAATAAATTCTTTTTCTCCACCAGATAATCTTATGCCTGTGCCAGCTAATATGACTGGACGTTTTGCATTCTTAACTTTTTCAAGAATGATATCTGTTGTTTTAGGATCATATACTGGATGTTCGTTTGCAAACGCTTCTGGATTCTCTTTTGCATAATCTTCTACATCAAATCCTATTAAATCATCTGTTTCAACAATTGATGCCTGAACATCAAGTGGCATATCAAGCCATACAGGACCTGGTCTTCCATTCTGACACAGATACCATGCTTTCTCAAGATGATATTTGATTTCATTTGGTTCTGTTACCATATGTGCGTATTTTGTCATTGGTGCTACACATTTTACGATTTCAACTTCCTGATCACCTAACTGTCTAACTGGCACGTCTGTTGACCATACAGTTGTTTCTCTCTTTGCTTGTCCAGATATAACAAACATCGGAATAGAATCTGCCCATGCTCCAAATACACCTGTAATTGCATTTGTACCACCAGGTCCACCTGTAACACATACAGGTGCGACTTTTCTAGTGAGTCTCGTATACGCTTCAGCTGCAATTGCACATGCCTGCTCATGATGATTATAAATACAATGTAAGCCTTCTTTATGCCCAAATGCATCATTAAGGTGCATTGCTGCACCACCTGTTATTGTAAACATATCAGTCACACCATGTTCGACGAAAAAATCTGCCATATATTTTGCTACTTTAATCTTCAATTCTAATACCTCTTTTCTATTTGAAAAATTTTAATAACTCTAATGTTGTGTTAGCACAGCCCACACATGGGTATTTAGCCACATCTTCACAAGTCTTAAAATCAAATCCGTAAGTAACTCCAATAAAATCCATACCGATCAGCTTTGCACCGTTTGCATCATGACCACTATCGCCAATCATCACAGCGTTATGGTAATCAGTAACGCCCAAATCGATCATACATTTTTCAATAATATCGACTTTTTTGAGCTTATTTTGGTGATCAGCACCATACAAAATATTTGTGTACTTATCAAATCCAAAATGTTTTAAAATTGATTCAGCATAATCTTGCCGTTTATAAGTAGCAACAGCAAGTTTGACGCCTTTCTTTTGAAGTTCATCAAACACTTCATAGATTCCATCATATGGTCTTGCCTTAAAAAGTTCGTGATCCTTATATCTGTTTCTGAAAGTTGTTGTTAGTTCCTGTACGATATCGCCTTCAATACCATACACCTTTGAAAATGAATCCTGCATTGGTGGTCCGATAAATGTAAGCAGTTGTTCATCTGTAATCTGTTCTAACCCGTGTTTTTCAATCGTATATTTTACAGCCGCCAATACGCCTTCTGTGGTGTCAAGAAGTGTGCCATCGACATCAAATACTGCTATTTCATAATTTTTATTCATAAACGTAATTACCTCATAAATTTTTAGTTTAAATTAAATTGTTTTCGTAATTATTCAGGTACTGAATAGTTACTTATTTACAATATAATGATGGTGTAATGAATTTAACATTCAACTTATTGCTATTTTCCTTAATAAAGTAAATCACATATTGATTAACATCGTCTGCCTGCTCATTTGTAAACACATACTCCATTGCCATATCAAAATAATTAGGCGTATCATTTGATGTGTAGCCATCAAAACCAGCGAGATTAACTTCTTTAACACCAATCTTTATAAGAACCTTAAGAAGCATTACAAGTGAGTTGTCGACAATCGAACAATCCATGTCAAGAAGTGAACTATACTCAATCGTATAGTCAAACGTGCCATTCACTCTTGTTACATTTGAAGTCGCAATTACTTTTACCTTACAGTCAGGTGCGTTAAGTCTATTTACAAGTCTAATATATCTTTTTGCATTACTCAAAAATATATAGTCAGCATCAACATTTGTTGGATTATAATTAATTGAAATGATAACTGGCTTATTTTCGACAACATACTTCTGTATCTTATCACTGAATTTGTCAGCACTTGTACCAGGCCCTATAATAAGAATTGGTTTACCCTTCAGTATCTGCGCAAGTTCGTTCAATGCTTTTGTATCATCGATTTCTTTTTGCTGATAATCCATATATAATTCATCGATATGTTCTTGATCAAATGAAAGCTTTTTCTTTTCGTCTATACTGCTTAGGATTTCATTAATAGACTTCATTGAAAGTGTTCTTTTTTGCGTTAGATATATGACATACTTTGGATGACAGTCATTTAAAGCCGCAAGATAGTATCTTAGTGAGTAGCCCCATGGGAACTTAAGATACCATTGCATAATACTTACATCAATAATTTCAAGGATCTGACTTATATCATAGTTGGTTCCGTAATTATCATTCATATACATTGTCAAAAGTTCTATATTGGAATTCCCGGCGCCTTTACCCATCCCATATACAGAACCGTCAATTGTGATAGTTCTTTCTGTTTCAATTGTAATAAGCTCTATCGCATTTGAATATCCCAGCTGGAAATTATTATGAGAATGATATCCCATTCCAATTTCAGGTGCTAAATTCTGATCAATTAGATTAAAATAATGCTTAAGATTATTCTTATGAAGTAATCCATAAGTATCGACAATTGACATTGCATATGGCTTAAGTTCATTAACCAAATTAACTAATTCAAGCATTTCTTCATCAGAGTATCCGGTGATTGAAACCGGCTGTACAAACAATTTATAACCTTTATTCTTAATCAATCTGCAATATTCAATTGCTTCATGTATATACTTCTGTTTAAAAATAACTCTGATTCCATCAAGAAAAGATTCGCTGCAAAGTGAGATGTTTTCCAATGCGCAAGTGCCGAAATCAATCATCCCAACTATCATTGCATTGCCTGGATTAAGACCTGCAAATATTT
>Ga0302170_10001129_pt1 | contig 10476 bp, 9 predicted proteins | sample I_Fen_N2_1_FD_193492 | JGI IMG/M metagenome (GOLD analysis project Ga0302170, IMG submission 193492) | Peat permafrost microbial communities from Stordalen Mire near Abisko, Sweden - I_Fen_N2_1 | ecosystem: Environmental > Terrestrial > Soil > Wetlands > Permafrost | place: Sweden: Abisko...
ACCTCCAGCAGCACCTGTTCCAGCCTGCTTTGGATTAGCTTTGGGGAATTTCTCTCGCGATAATGCTGCATACCAAGATAACCATTTATCCATTTGCATGATCATTGTTGGCGTCGCACCTTTTTGTGGCCCAAATACCGCGCTGCAACCGTGGTCACCGCAAATGGTATTTGTAACATCACATGCAATATGAAACTCACAATCTTTTAATTCTGACATTACATGTTCATCTGATATGGATTCTAACTCAGAAAGACCTTTTGCCCCAAATGAAACTTGTTTCCCAGATGCATTTAGGAAATCAAATCCAAGCGCCTGAAGCATACCAATTCCACCATCATTTGTAGCGCTACCACCAATTCCTACGATGAATCTTCTACAACCTTTTGAAATAGCATCCTTTATAACTTCACCAACGCCATAAGTTGTCGTGTGTAATGGATTTCTCATTTGCTGTGGAATCAATGTAATACCCGCAGCCCCTGACATTTCGATGATTGCAGTTTTTGAATTTTCAATAATACCATAGTCGCATTTTACAGGATCACCTAATGGTCCTGTAACCATAACTGTATGTAGTGTGCCATTCATTCCGCTAATTAATGCTTCAACGGTTCCTTCTCCACCATCTGCCAATGGACGTATCGTTAAGTTGGCCGTCGGCTCAGCCTTTTTAATACCTTCCGCTATCGCATAACCGGCGTCCATGGATGTAAGACTTCCCTTTAGTGAATCTATCGCTATTACTATATTCAAGTTAATACCTCCATATTTATCAATTGATTTTTCAAACATTTATTACATACATTTATTATACAGCAGTTACATTATTTTAATATGTTATGTATGACATTGATTATTGAGTTTCTAATTGCATATATGTCATCTATAACATATATTTATAGACTTATTCAAAAATATATAATACAATAAAGATAATCGTTCAAATGAATGGAGCAAAAATGATAACAAAGATCAATAAAAAATTAGCACAACAAATTGTAAATACAGTTAAGGATGTATGTGGACAAGATATCAATTTTATATCAGAAACTGGAACTATATTTGCAAGTACAAACGAAAACAGGATTGGCGATTTCCATGAAATCGGATTCCAGGTTGCCAAATCGGGAGATACAATAGAAGTTGTAGAGGATAATAGCTTTGAAGGTACGCAAAAAGGTGTGAATCTTCCTATTTTTCATAATGGCTCACTCATTGCTGTCATTGGCATCAGCGGTGAACCTGAAGAAGTTCGTAAATATGCATATTTGGCGATTCGAATCACCAAACTACTCGTCCGAGAACAGGAAATGGAAGCTTTCAATCGTTCTCAAAAAGAAAAAATGGCTTATATTGTACGTTGCCTTGTAAAAGGGGAAGTCACTAATAGAGATTATCTTTCCGAATGTTTAAAAGAGTTGAAGATAGATGAAACAGAAGATATGCGTGTAATCATAGTACAGATGAATACAAGATATAATATAATGAATATTTCATTGATTGAACAGAAACTGTTTCAGATGTTTCAGACCATCCATGTTCAGTTATATTCCTATAACTATCCAAATGAATACCTTGCTATAATAAGTCAAACAGCAGTATCTACATCTATTCAAATGCTGAACAAGTTTGCAAGTGAAAATACTAACATTTTAAAGATAGGTCTGGGAAGCAAACATGGATTATATCATTTGGATCAATCATATGAAGGCGGACAGATTGCATTAAAAAGCTTAGAGGGCACAGAGAATAGTTTTTCAGATTTTGATCAACTTGATATCGAAATTGTACTGGGCAGTCTAGATCCAAATACACGTGAAAAATATCTAAAGAAAACGGTATCATCGATGGCCGAAGAAGATAAGGATCTACTCAAAGTATATTATGAAGAAAACATGTCTCTAAGTAAGACATGTAATCGACTTTTCCTACACAAAAACACATTACAGTATAAGCTTGACAGGATTGCAAGAATATCAGGATATAATCCAAGAAAATTCAAAGATGCAGTCGTCTTATATATTGCGCTTATTCTATAATTATATCCCTTACTAATTACATCCCTTACTATTTATAGCCTTTACAATTCAATTAATAAATACATGGATTCGTAATTTCTTCTTCCCACCATCCAAATGCTATTCTTCCTGCGGCTCTAACTCCCGGTGTTTCTGAGTCTGACAAAAAGATCATAAAGGAACCACCTGGAGGACAAATAAATTTTCGTTTTAAATTTGCAGTTTGTGATTTCAAGCATAACAATATCCCATTAAATAATATACGATTACTTATAGTCTTTAGGCGTACCCCATTTTTCTACCTTATTATACTGTGGATAAGATGACTCAAACTCAATCCAGATAGGTGCTTTATCTAATTCCGGGTGTGCTACAAAGAATTCATTATCTCCATATCTAATTGCCTCTAATGCCAATGGCAATTCACGACGAAAAACAGCATCTCTTATTGCAGCTATCATTGGGCCAAATCTTCCATCCACATATACATATCCATACAAAATAATCTCATCGTTTAACATTCTCCACTCTGCAAGAACTTCATCTCGCATCTTGGTCGTTTTGTCATAATCATATTCAAGACCAATTGTCAAAAATAGCTCTGCCGTTATATCAGAATGAGTTAATGTATATTTTCGCCCGATAATCGGTTCTGTTGTCGTTACACCGTCTTTAAATTCAACATGTAACTTTTCCGGATTAAGTTTTTCCATATATAATACCTCTCGCACGAAATCATAAACAAAGAACTTTTAGATAATGATTCGCACCAAGTCACTAAATCTATACAGTATATGCTTGAAATCAGAATGTACTACTACATTCTTTACTTTTTGAAATTTATCTTATTGTATTTGAATCGAGGAATTATTATTTTTATAAGTTTTTTTCTATCCATATTGCATATGAATCCATAAATTTTTTCAAAGATTTACGTGTTCTTTCGTCCGTCATTACTCCATTCTCATCAAGTAATGACGCAACGTCTCCTATATATGCCTCTGGTTGCTGCATTGCTGGTATATTAAGAAATACCAATGACTGCCTAAGATGATGATTGGCTCCAAATGCACTTAATCTTCCTGGTGAAACGCTTACTACAGCACCTGGTTTTTGATCCCATACACTTTTCCCATATGGTCTTGATCCAATATCCAAAGCATTTTTTAATACTGCTGGAACAGATCTGTTATATTCTGGTGTGATAAAAAGAACCGCATCATACTTTTTAACCGTCTCACGAAATTCAGTCCATGATTTTGGTACATTCCCTTGATCATCAAAATCCTGATTATACATCTCAAGGTTCCCCAGATCCACTTCTTCTAAGCTTAATGATGGTGGTGCTAATTCTTTCAATGCCTTCGCGATTTTTTTAGAAAATGATTCCTTACGAAGGCTTCCTACAAATACTCCTACTTTTTTCTCTTGCATACTCTATTCCTCCTAATTTATATATAATAATTATTATTTATCTTATTATATACCCTATTTAGATAAAATTCATATACATTCACATATTCATGATATACTATGGATAAACATGTAAAGAAAGGAACTATTATATGAATAAGAAAGCATTAATTATTGTTACAAATCAAGATAAATTTGAATCTACAAAAGAGCCAACCGGATTATGGCTTAGTGAACTAGTACATTTTTATGATACGATTCAGAAAGCTGGTATTAAGATGGATATTGCCAGTATACTTGGTGGTCATGTACCACTTGATCCAAAAAGCATTAGTGAACGTGCACTTGATATAACGACGAAAAAATACTATGAAGATGAAACTTTTATGACGAAACTCAACAATAGTCAAAAACTAAGCGAAGTTAATGCCAATGATTATAGCATCATTTATTTCACAGGTGGTCATGGAACGATGTGGGATTTCCCGAATTCTTCAGACATTCAGGAAATAAGCCAAAGCATTTATGAAAATGGCGGCATTATATCAGCTGTATGTCATGGAGTTGGTGCGTTGTTGAATATAAAAGACAAAAATGGAGAACTTCTCATCAAAGGTAAAAAAGTAACTGGTTATTCTACTAATGAAGAGAAATTGGTAGATGCTTTGGACAAAATCCCATTCCAATTAGAAGCAGCATTAAAAGATGCTGGCGCCGAATACAAAAAAGCATTGCTTCCTTTCACCTCTTTTACGAGAGTTGATGGTCGAATTATTACTGGACAAAATCCACAGTCTACGCTGGAAGTGGCCAAAAAAGTACTTGAGTCTAATTTAGTCCAAAATCAACACCAAAATTAACATCAGTTCATGTCCGGGATACAAATTTGTATCCCGTTTGCTCAAGTAGCTTTTATATCATCTTACTCAACGTGTCCATTATTGTGCCAATATTTGATTCCCTATTATGCTTTTCAAAGAATTCTGAAGTATGATCCTGTATATCTTTTATTAGATTATCCTTATCATCGTTCTGAAAATACTGATTAAACTTTGCTGTATAATAATCTTTCTCTTTATTATAAACCGCTTCTTCTTTTGATATAATCTCCTCCTTATAACTGTATGTTTGTTCACTTTTTCCTATATTTAGCACCATATAATCTGGTGTCATTTTTTCTGTAATCTTTTTTCTACTTTCATTATTAAAATATGTATATTCATCAACCAAGTTTTGAAACCCTTTCTGCATATCCTCCGGCATAACAGTCTTATTAAAATTTTCTAATGCCTCTTTCGATGCAACTGTATAAATAACAGATTCTATACTAGTTCCACGATATCCTTCTTTTCCATTTATTTCATCAAGTGGCGATGTATATTTTTTGATTGTATCCTTCATTTGATTTATTTCATCATCAGACCAACCGTTTCCGTCCGCATTTTCATAAATGTAATTGGCAAATACTTTCCAATTTTCTTCAGCATTGTCCTCAAATAAATTTCTTTCATTACCAGAAACTGACGTTGCAACTAATGGTAATTTAAAATAATTATCAGCTTGATACTTATTTGGCAGTTCCTTAATACTTCCTTCGGGTATGCTATAAAAGAATGCTTGCACTTTATTTTTCAAGGCAGCTTCGTTTTTTTTATCTAGCAAAGCCCTTCCTTCATCACTTATCAAAACATTATCATTGCTATTCTCTGCCTTTTTATTATCATCTTCTTCTATCTTTTTTTCTGAACCATTGGTAAAATAATTAATTCTCAATTGTTGCCCTTCATTCGATATTTTCATAAAAACCCCCAAGCTCGTTTTATTGTTTCCCCGTACTTCATAGTTGTTAAGTAGCTTATATATATCCTGCAAAAAGAAGATTTATCAAGTTATTCTTCAATCATATCTCTCATACAGGTTATCAACACTGGTTGCTGATAATATTAATATTTTTTAAATTACATTATTTTAATCAAGATTTCTTATTTATCTTTCCGGTGTAACGCAACTATATTCTCTACATGGTCTGTAAATGGGAACATATCAAATGGCCTACACTCGACAACTTTGTACCCCTTTTTCTCTAAAACTTTAACATCTCTAACCTGAGTTTCAGGGTTACAAGATATATAAACAACTCTTTTAGGATTAAGCTTAGCAACTGAATTCAAGAATTCTTCCGTGCTTCCGCTTCTTGGTGGGTCCATAATTACTACATCGATTTCATTTTTCTTAGGATCCTGAGCAAGGTTTAGCATGAAATCCCCTGCATCTGCCTCATGAAAGTAACAATTACTGATAGCATTACATTTTGCATTTGCTATCGCATCTTTGACAGCCTCTTTACTCAGTTCAATACCAATCACTTTTTTTACATATTTTGAAGCAACGATACCAATTGTACCAATTCCACAATATGCATCAATAATGGTCTCTTTACCGGATAATTGAGCCATTTGGATTGCTGCATAATATAAATGCTCCGTCTGAACAGAATTTATTTGATAAAATGACTTTGATGATATTCTAAATGTACGGCCACACAGAATATCCTCTATATACCCCTTGCCATACCAAACATTTTCTTTCTCACCTAAAATCATACTTGTTGTTCTGTCGTTGATATTTTGAACAATTGTAGTGATATCAGGATGCACTTTTCTCAATGCCTCTACAAAATTATTCTTAGAAGGAACGATTCGAGCCCCAGTTACAATGACTACCATTATCTGATTTGTCTTAAAGCCCCTTCTAATAAGGATATGGCGAATCAATCCTGTTTCTTTGTCCTCATTATAGGGTCTGTATTTAAATGACTTAAATAGCCTTCTAAGCGTCGCTACGATGGCATCCGCTTTTTCGTCTTCTAACATGCAGCTTTCAACTGGCACTAGAAAATGTGTTCCTGCTTTATACGTTCCAGTAATTATCTCATGATCTTTATCTTCTCCAACTACCGCATGGACTTTATTTCTGTAATAATATGGATTGTCCATTCCAATGATTGGTTTAACTTCACAGCATCCCTTAAATAACTGTTCCACCTGCGTTTGCTTGATCCTTAATTGTTCATAATATGGAACTCCCTGATATTGGCATCCGCCGCAAGCCTCACTAACACTACATTTTTTGATCTTTTTCTTAAACTCAATAGGCTCTAATTGATTATTTTTTAAATCGTCATTATTTAATTTGCTATTCTTCAATTCAAACTTCATCGCAGCAATCTTTTGTTTTTCTAGTTGATCTTCTTGTTCTAGCTTTTTAACAGCTTCTCCAAGCATTAGTAGTTCCTCTAAAATGATACTATGATTTAATGTTCCAGCCTTAATTCTATTACGGCATTCTGTATATTCCATCCACCTTACTGACTGGACTTCTTCAACTTGAAGTTCAAGCTTAGAAATATCAACAAATCTGTCATAAATATATACGGCACTAATTTCATTATTTACAAATGGTTTACCATGAAATTCAGTAGTAAGTTCACTGTAATACATTCCTATATATTTTAAATCTTTCTTCTTTGCCTTTATTCCAAGCTCCTCTTGAAGTTCTCTCAATGCGGATTCCAAGTAATCTTGACCTGATAGCAAATGTCCTGCTGATGAAATATCGTAACAATCTGGAAATGCATCTTTATCTTTACTTCTTAATTGCAACAGCACATCAAATGTTCCAATTTTATTTTTACGAGTTATCCATACATGTGTTGTTCCATGAATATCTCCGTCTCTATGCACCAATTCACGTTCTTTTATTTTACCTGTAACACTACCATCTTGATTTCTTATATCGAAAGTTTCCATATTTATCACCTTTTATTTATTCTAATTATTTATATATATTTTTATTATAGCATAACCTTGTATGACTTTCACCCAATAAATCTCAGACAACTCTTTTACTGATTTATACATGCAAAAAAAAGAAAGGGAGCTATTATGCACCCTCTCTAACCTTTTATATCAGTAGTTGACATTCTTGTATAAAAATATATTTCTTTTGCATCGTGATTATAGTATTTCATTCTTTCCATTGATGTCTGTGTTTGTTCTTCTTTGACTTCCTTTACTTCTTTAACTTCTTTAACTGTTACCTTTTTAACCGTCTTCTTTCCTTTTTTAGCTAACAAACTTGCGAAATTTTCATAGGTTACAAAATTATCTTGTTCCATGAGATGTTTCTTTTCCATTAAGTTGTCTACTGCAGGTATAATATTGACGGGTTGTACCTTCGTAAAACTTCTAATTATTTCAGCAATAATCCCCTCCTTGGAACCGTATTTTTCATAGTTACTAAGCATCTACAAACTGCAAAAGCATCCTTGCTTCTTCATATATTGTATCGACCGATATAATCCTTTTGATTAGCAATTAATCATTTAATATAAATTTTTCTATTGCATAAGCAACTCCATTATCATCATTAGAAGATGTAATATAATCCGCATATTCTTTTACCTCTGGATATGCATTTTCCATTGCTACGCCTAATCCCGCATATTTTAGCATTGAAATATCATTCATACCATCACCACATGCCATTAATTCTTCTCTTTTTAAGTTCAATATAGCTAAAAGACTTTCAAGCGAAGCGGATTTTTCAACTCCTGCTGGAACGACTTCCAAGAAATATGATTCCGAAAAAAATGCATCAATTACTCCCGGAAATAGTTCAAGTAATTCACTTTGCACAAATAGTAACTTTTTATGTTCCCCAACCACTAAAAACTTGGCTACCGGATAATCTACAAATTTCTGTAGATCATCTACCTTCTTTATTTTGACATCATTACAAAGAGACTCTTTGATCATATATTTATCGGTATCATTTTCTGCTACAATTTCACTATCTGTATAGGTAAGTGCAATCACATCATTTTTATGAGCCGATTCACATATTGCTTTGATACATTGTTTTGGCAATATTCTCTCATAAATGATCTTACCAGTTTTGCAATCAATAATATTACCGCCGTTATAAGCCAAAATATATCCCCCTTTTTCTTCGAGTGATAATGCTTTTGCAATATGATTAATTCCAATAACGGGCCTTCCAGATGCTAATATCACTGCTGTTCCCTTTTCAATTGCCTTATGAATCGCTTTTATATTTTTCGCTGATAACTGTTTTCTTGAATCAATTAACGTTCCATCTAAATCTAGTGCTAGTGCCTTATATTTCATATGTACTCCTACTTGACATTAATTATTGTATTTTAATACCTATTTCTATATACGTCAACTATTTTTATACTGCTTATTCCTATCTTTTTATTTACTACTTGTTCCTATCTCAATCGTTGAAATACATTATATATATTTACTTTACCATATCCCCATACATTATTAGGATATTCTAAATCCTCGCTTCTTTCTGCACCCCTAATTAGAAATTTTTGAATATCTTGACCATTCATACTAGTATAGTTACCTTTGACAATCCCCCATTCTAAAAGCATTGCAGCAATTCCGGCTGTGTGAGCTGTCGCGCAACCTGTTCCAGAGGCAGTTCCATATGTATTTCCAATTAATGGACAGGTCAAGTCCACGCCAGGTGCTGCCAAATCTGGCTTAATCACATTATTACGTGTATATCCTCTACTTGCATTAATTGCGATTCCGCCGCTTTCAGTATTATACGATGTAATCGTAATTGACTTTGCCGCATTTCCAGGTGAGGTGAGTGTTTTATCCGGACTAGATTGTAAAAAATACGTCTCATCAGTGATCAGCTGAGCGGCTGGTAGCCATGCATTAAATTCAGAAGATGCATTATCCATATTATATATACGAAATTTCCATATGCCTGCCAATGCATTTTGAAAACGAACTAATATTAATTGGTCTCCTGTATCCCCCTCGCTTATTTCGTTATTAACCCAAAGAACCGAAGATTCAAACACGTAACTTAATTTATGGCATTGGGTAATTTCCGGATAGATAGGCGCCGTATATTCGCCCGTTGGAGATGTAATATCCACAGCAATTCGATACGGTATTTGTTGCCATATTTCCATTGAAAACAGTGTATCTGCAATCCCTACATTTAATTCGAATTCTACAGTAGGCTCTCCTTTTACTAATTTTCCTAAGTAATGTCTACGTGCAATACCTTCATTACCAGCCGCTACGATTGTACATACTTTAGGTATCTGAGATAGAAAATCCAATTGGCTACTCACTGATCCAAAACCATCATGCCCACCTTGACTAGTTCCTAGTCCCATACATAGCACTACTGGTTTTTGCAATCTTGCAGCTGTTGCAATAATATACCTAATTCCCATCAAAATATCTGTATCTTGATAACATATCGCTTTTGCAGGAATACAAAATATATCACGCGTTATTTGTTTTGCTTGTTTAAGTTTTACAATTACCAATTCAGCTTTTGGGGCAACGCCACTAAATTTTTCAGATTCATTTAAATTTCCAGCAGCAATTCCTGATAAAATGGTACCATGACCAATTTCATCCGTCGTAGGAACAAGTGACAATGGATTATCCAAAAGTAGAGCAGCATTTAAGATTTTATTCTCATATACTGTTCCATATGGCATTCCAGATATATTAATCTCATCTTTATTTATAGTCTGATCCCAAATTGAAACAATACGAGACGTATTATCTTTATTTACAAAGGCTTGATGTTGATACTCAATTCCTGTATCGATAAATCCAATCAAAACACCCTCTCCAAATAGCGCCAAAAACGGGTTCTTCTGTATTTCAGTAACTCTTGATTGGTCCAAACTATCAAATGAGGCTAACGAAAAACAAGATGGGAAAAAGTTATAATTGTATTTTCCAAGTGTACATTTTTCAAAATCAACTATAGGTACATGTAACATGGAATGTTTATTATTAATAGGCGTAATATCATACTTATTTTCACTCTGATATTGTTCTATAATTTCATTTCTGATTATTAAATCAGCATAATCTTCACTTATTATTTTATTCATAACTGCTCCAATCTGCTATGCTGTCTCAACCTTTGAAACACATTATATATATTTACATTTCTATATCCCATG
>Ga0302170_10001130_pt1 | contig 10475 bp, 16 predicted proteins | sample I_Fen_N2_1_FD_193492 | JGI IMG/M metagenome (GOLD analysis project Ga0302170, IMG submission 193492) | Peat permafrost microbial communities from Stordalen Mire near Abisko, Sweden - I_Fen_N2_1 | ecosystem: Environmental > Terrestrial > Soil > Wetlands > Permafrost | place: Sweden: Abisko...
TGGATATTTCTTTTTTAAGAATTTAGCCGATTTTTTTGAAAACATTTCCATTGCCGTTGTACCGTGCCAGTATACAATCTTGATATTATCAGTATTTATGCTATTAGGTATTTGATAGTTAAATGTAGAGTTACAAAAATTCGAAACTGTTTTTTCATCAATGACATCAATTGTATTTAATACGTCATTAAACAAATTGTCAGGATACATATTTTTATACTGTTTTAACGTTTTAGAATTTCTCTTTTTAATATTTCTCACTTGATTTACTTGACCTATTTTCCAAAACCAAATGGCTAATTTATTCATAGGAACAAGCGGTGCACTTTCCAATATTACTTTTTGAAATTGCAAAATATTATTGCTGACTAAAATACTTGCGATTGCTCCTCCCATAGAGGAACCACAAACAGCATATATGTTTCTACCATAATTCACAATACAATAATCTTCAATATCAGTAGCAGCTTTTTCAACGGTAGTAAATATACTTTTAGTTTCTGTATCATGCCCATCCAAAACAGGAACAATAACAAAATAATCTTTACTAAAATACTGAATTTGTGGTGTCCACATTTGCCATGGCATTAAAGTTCCGTTAATAAAAATCAAAATCTTATTTTTATTGTTTCCGTATTCAATAAATCGCATTTTCATTCTCCTCTCATGATTATATAAATTTCAAGTATGCGGGACTTGATTATATAAAAACTAGTTCGCTTGGTGTTTTCTGAGTAATTATATTTTATAAATCATTTTCAAATTTAATTCAAATGATGTTTTATCATTTATTTTTATATGCCCAAAATTTATTAAGAATAAAATTAATTGGAATTGTAACGATTAAATTGGCTAGTGTTGCAATATAATGTGGTATCCCGAATATTGATTCTTCGATGTATAATAAAATGCCCATAAGAAAAAGGCCAGTAATTGAATAAGATACATACACTTTAAAAAGTGCTTTTAAAAATGGTGGTTTTTCCTCTTCTAACTGTATAAATACAAACTGACTATTCAGAATAAATGATATAAATACAGTTATTGCAAAGGCAGCTGCATTGCATATTTGTGGATGCAAATCAAAAACATAAAAGCCTATATTGGTAATCGCATATGACACAATCGTATTGATTCCGCCAACGATTCCAAATTTTAGAAACTGTATTATTGAATCCTTATATTTTTGCTTTTTCTCATTGATTTGTTCCATTATCATTTTATCTTCCTTAATAAATTTCTATATATTTTAAATCAGGTTCTATCATAGCATCGAGAGGATGGATTCTCAAACTATTTCTAAATCTTGTCCATCTTGTCCATCTTGTCCATCTTGTCCATCTTGTTATTCTTTTTTTGTCTCCTTTTTGTTAGGATTTTATAATACAATGGTTTTATAATAAGATATATTATGTATCCAATCATAGCTCCTATTACATTAAGAATAATATCGTCGACGTCCACAGACCTATAATTATATTGTAATATGACACCTATGAAAAATTGTAAAAATTCTATTCCTGCAGAAACTAGCAATGCTAAAATTAAAAAATTTTTAATCTTGTTCATACCTTTAAAATACAAAGGTGCATATATACCTAACGGTATCTGATGTTGGTCTGGATTTAGGATCTAGGATTTAACTCTTAGTTTAGCCAATGTAAATGTGTGAAAAAAAACCACTAATTTAATATGAAAGTTAGTAGTTTAGGTATCTAGCATATATGTCTAGTTCTCCCTAAAAGCTATTGCATCAACCTGAAAGTCAATCCCATCTCTAATAAACTTTGTTTCATATGCTTTTCGTGCAGGATATTTGCCTTCAAATCTTTCCTTCATTATTTTCCCCAAAAATAATAAATCGTTAATATTCTTAAATAAGCAATCCATTTGCACTACAGATTTCAAGGTTAAGCCTATTGTTTCAAGTCTCTCGCTCAAAATATCAAACGCTCCATTTATCTGGTTTTCAATTGATTGTCCTTCATTCTTCATGCAATAGCTAATATAAATAAAATTGCCAGCCTCAACAATCGCAGAATGTGCCCATTCCTCATCAATTTCTGTTCTTCTAATTTCACTCATTCTTCATTCTCCTATATATTAAATTTCTTAATAAATTCACAGTTATTATTATATTACCATGATTTTCTACTACCTAACAGTATTAAATTGTGTGTTTGTTGCTTCATTAAATTATGTAACGTTATTCAGCACTCTTCTGGTGCAGTTATTTCAATATGATTGCCTTCACTATCTTCAAACTCTGCTACCCAGTTCTTCCCTATCTTTGCTAATGGAAACACAATATTCAACTTGCTTAATTTACTTTCTAAAATAGATTTATTATCTACGCTAACACTTGGCAAGCAATTAGTGCCAAACAAATGTTTTTCATTCATTTCTAAATAAGCAAACAACCCAAATCTAAAACTATCGATTTCAAACACACTATAAATCCTATCTTTTTCGCTTACTTTTCGTTCAAAAAAGTCTTCATAAAACGCAATTGCTCTATCCATATCATTTACACAAATGTAAAGCGAATTTATTTGAAACATTTATATCACCTCTATTTTTTTCTTAACCATATACTTGTTGAATATAATAATTGCCTCTTCAACAACTTGGAATTCACAGTTTTTATAAAAGCCAAGTAAATCATAGACTTATAGAAACTTTCGACACTGCTTCTTTTATAGTGCGCTTTCTTGATTTTGTTTGCGTAATAAAATGGATAATCACTTAACGAAGCAAATTCATTTTCATCTTGTACATAATATCTAGTTGAAAAATAGGGGATGGTATTCATTAGCCACCTCCGAACATAAATATTTTTATCAAGCTATTCTTCACAATTTCGTCAAACTTTATACGCAATTTGTTCATCAATCAATCACTTTTGAGACATATTTTGTATGTATACTATGAATATAAGTTAACCAAGGAACAAGAAAATCCCTCTTGCGGAAAGCTAACTTACTTAATATAATAATTTTCTTTTTCATAAAATGGCAAGTATATTCCACAGTATACTTGCCACTCCTCTTTTTATAGTAGGTAATTGCACGCATATTTATAGTGGCAGATTCCTGCAAGCTAAATTTAATTATTTTACTTCGTCATCCAACAACTTTTTCCCAAATTCATAGGAATCTTGAATTTCCTTTAGCATACTATTATAAAAATCTACGGCAGAAATTTGTCTTTCCTGTGCAATTGCATTACCACGCTTCGTATAAAAGTTCCCATATAACTTTTCAAGCTTATATTTGTATTCTTGGAAAAAGGAAGGGGCTATATCGTTTTTCCCATCTAATACCATCCCTTCATTGTCAAGTGTGTATAAAGGCTCAGATATTTGCCCTTTATAGAATAATGTACGCGCTATCCCTAAGGTCCCAGAAACATCAATTTTATCTGCATCAAACAAGATTTTTGCCTCTATACTTTGTGGCTGATTATTTTTTCTAAAGCGATGTGTACAAATACAATTTTTAACATCGAGAGCCATTTTTTCCTTCCAACCAATTTCAACAAGATACTGATATGCTTTCTCGCCTCCAATGCTGCATGGCATAACTCAGCATTTTCAAATTGTTCTCTTCTACCTATGTCGTGTAATAAACACGATGCTATAAGCACATCATAATCTATATTTTTTTCGTATTTTGCAATATCCAGTGCAACATATAAAACTCGATATATGTGTTCCTTATCATGTGCACTATCTTCCATACTTAAATGCATATATTGTTCAATTTTATTATATTGTTCTTTGTTCATATAACTCTTGAACCCCCTATTGTATTATGTCTTCTGCATATTTTTCCCATTCATCCGAATCCATTTCTAATACGTCATATTCATTTCTTCCACTAGAATATATAGGTACAATCAAGGTAAAAAATAAATCAAAAAAGACAGCTTCGATTTTGTTATTCTTCATTTTATCCTCCACAAGACTAAACATCGATTTCCATAAAGCCTACTGTAAATGGTAAATGTTCAAATTTCTTTGTCCCTATATGAACAAAACCTAAATCACTATACCATTTCTTTAATTTTTCATTCTCTTCAATTATGCCAATAGTCATCTTATCAACATGAGCCTATTGCTAGTATATTGATCTTGCAATTTCTCTGTACTAATAAAGCTGGTGTGATTTGGGCAATTTTCATTATTTATTCCAAATTCTAATGCAACTGTTTTGAAACTATCCCTAATAACAGATGCACATTCATTAATTTCTGCTTTTTCAATTTCCCTTATCATATTCTCCTCCTACACTTTTGCCGCATCTATGATATTTTGATTAGCGTACCTATCTCCTCCATACTTCTTACGCTTTCTTTTCCCCTTTACAATCAGTTTTATCTTTACAATATGGACAATATAGTAATTTGTCATTAACTCCCATATTCATCCCTAGTAGATTCTGTTTCCATGTGATTTCAAACGTATTATTACAATTTGAGCATTTCCATATGAAATATTTTGTACTCCAATAAAAGACCATTACCACTCCAATGAGAAGGAGCGTTAGGCCTATCAATGTAATCCAAATGCTGAAAGGAGTTCCCCCAACCGCCATTATTGTACCTATAATTATAAAGCCTACCGATAGTTTTCCTAACCACTTCATATTAGTTTCCTCCTGATTATTTGCTAGACTTGCATAGCATATTTCAATGGTACATTCTCAAAATATAATAATAATTCCATAATACAATTTAGTATTTACAATTGCTTTCCCATAAAAGTTAACCCACTATAAGATTCCAACCCTTGCTTACGATAAAAGTGCTCTGTAAAATCACCTTTAGAGGTGAAAAGTATAATTTCTTTAATGCCTTCAGCTTTCATTCGTATTTCAAATTCTTTGTAAATCTCAGAGCCAATGCCATGACCACGCATTCCGTTTTTAACACAAAACTCTTTAATATTAAGCATTATTCCATCAAAAAATTGTTCTTTACTTCCTAAAATCATTCCGCATAATATGTCATTCTTTCTTGCTAAAATCCCGCAGAAGTCTTCAACATTAATCATTTGATGTAATCTTTTACTTGCTGTATCAATTGTCCATTTGTCATTCCATGGTTCTGAATTAAATGTTTCAACATACATTTCTGCTAAATCATTCAAATCGTCTAAAGATATATTTTTATATTCTAACAAATCTTTCCCTCCTGTAACCCCCTGTTTAACTTAGTGTCACTAAGATGGTGCGATCCTCCCCTATTTCGTCATAATAATAGAAGTTATCTGTTGCACCAACTTTTACATTGCTCAATTCTTTTTCCATTATCACCTTGCTCTTTATCATAAGAAAAACTTTTTAAATTATCACAAGGGAATTCAGAACTCTCACCACAATTATTCAATGATTTACTTTCACAACAAGTTTTGATTATACAATTACCCCAAAAAGGATTATCAATATTTACACAACCCTTACAACCTTTCTTTTCTTTAAATGTACATTCACTGCACACAATACCGCATCTTGATTCAACCATATGTATTTGCTCCTTTATATCTTTTTGTTTTTTGGGTTTTGGTATTGGGAGTTCTTTGCATACCTCAACAATCAAACTTGCAAGGAACTCTTTATCATCCACTTCATCAACAAGTAACATTGCTTTTGCTCCTTTATAAGGTGATTCCTCACATGTATTTGGCATTCGCTTTCTTGCTGCAATTGTATTTTTTACAAGAAATTTGTTGTTATAAATACCGCCGAATATCTTTCCTTCGTAATATAAAATATATGACTTCATCATATACCTTATCTTTATATCCTCTAATAGGTTAAGCTGACCTACAATAAAATCGGCATATTCTTTACTTGTAGCCATGTTCACTTATCTCTCCCATACCACCAATAAATTTTCTTCTGTCCAAACTCCCAAACAAAATTGAATTACAGCTTATATCTTTTTTGTTCATTTTTATTCATGTCTATTTCATAATATATAATTAAAGATAGCATTTTCTAAGTATCCGTTGGCTGCCTTTTAGCTTCCATATATTATAAAAGATATAAGCTCCTGTCATATTTAAAATAATATCATCGATGTCACAACTACCTACTCCAAATAGAAATTGTATTAACTCCACACATATAAGCATGATTAACATTGTTATAAGAAAAGTCTTTTTCCTTCGCAGCTTAGCAAATAGAGTGGGAAGCAGCATACCCATCGGTGCAAAAATCAGTATGTTTGCAACAATATTTATAATAATTGTACTTTGATTCACAGTGCCCTTTATCCACGCAATTATATAGTTTCCAATCGTATAAAATGGGATGAAATTAGTGCTATACCTTAAATTATAAAGTAATGATATTACGGTTGGTACACGATATTCCCTATCACTAAGAAATAGGATACCTATTAATATCATTAAATAGATAAAGCCGATGAGTATAGCAAAACCTTTTGCAACCTGATATCTTTTTTTGACATGGTCAATACTTAAAATACTAAGAACTGCACTAATCAAAAATGGTATACAAATCACTAATGTGATTGAAATTGCTGCCTCAGTATCCATACGACCTCCATGAATTAGGCTTTTTGCTTGTATGCCAATAAATATGGCTTCAAGAATCAAAATCATTCCCGCTACTATTCTAAATATAATTGCCCTCATATTGTTTTCTCCCCTTTTGTTTTATCTTACCTATTACTGTTTCTAACCACATTACATCTGTATTCTAATCCAGCTTAGATGTTCTTATCTAACTAAAAATAGCTGCAGACTCGTTTGGGAATCTGTAGCTACTAAAGTCTATACTAAAATTAATTGATTTTAACATCCCCCTCACAACATATTCCCCAACATCTTGTATGAATTGATTCTATTACTTTTAAACGATTATATCAAGTTGTTTTATATTAAATCAATATAAATATTGGTAATCCTAACAGTACGTGAAGTTAAGATTATTGGGGATCAAACACTCTGATTGTCATAGGCTATTTTTGAAGGTATTTATTCAACGCTTTTGCTAATAAAATGAGGAAATAAATCAATATTAATATAATAGTTATTAAAAGCACTAGATTAAATAATATCCATACAAATGTGAAATCTTTTGAAAATTTAAATATAATAGCCTGTATCAAACCACATCCATATAAAAATAATATCTGCAAGTATAATTAAACATAAAGGATAAATCAAAAAATCTCTCATCTCATGTAAGTTTATATACGATAATAAAGTAAATAATGTAATACCACCTAATGGCAATAAAAAATAAAAGATTGCTACACCTAGGCTTCTTTCTGATTTAAAATAGATTCAAACGCCCCCTATTTTACTTATTCACATAGTAAACATTGCAAATTTCTTACCATTATCATACAAGAAAACGTCTAAAAGTTCTACCATTATTTGGTATTTAACAAATATATTTAATCTGTGATTAAATTGGCTAGTGTTGCAATATAATGTGATATTCCAAATGGTGGTTTTTCATCTTCCCTAATAAATTCATATATTTTTAAAATTATTCCCGCCATTCCTACATTTCAAAAGAAGATATCTTGGGTGCAATTGATACTCCATTCCAGGTGATTCCAATCCCTATATCTTCAGGCGATATAGTCTGGTAATGTCCTTCCATCCCTATAACGCGTACATGATTATTATCTATTTCAACAATCGCATGTAACGGCTCTTCATATAGTATCATATCTTTAAGAAATGGATATCTTTTATGTATTTCATCACTATATGAGAATACGCTCTTTGTACCGTGCCAGATATATGACATAGAGTTCACCGTGTAGTAGGGAATTCCATTAATCACACTACAATCATCTCCGTGGTCATGTCCATTCATACAAAGAATGACCTTTCTATGCTCTAGAATATTTCTAATCTCATTTCGATTTGCAACGCCTCTTTGTTGGAAGTTATTTGATAAACTATGATGAGAAAAAACAACATAGTTCAATTCTTCATTTTGAATCTCTTGCAGCAACCATTCCCGTTCAATCTCGGGGACAAAAGGATATATGTCTTGCTTCTTATTATAATTTCTTTTGTAATATGGTAAGCAGCCATCTCCGTTTTTAATATAACACGTATTTAAAATAATAAATTTAGTATGACCAATTACGAAAGAATAAAATCCATTTTTCATTCCTGTAAATTTCAATACAGTTTCTTGAAGATATTCATCTGAATCATGATTTCCCATTGTATGATATATAGGTACACCCACACTATTTAATTTAACAATTATATTCTTATTCTCTTCAATCGGATGACACAGATCTCCCAGCGAAATCACAAAATCAATATGCTCACTCTTTATTTTATTAATTAATTCATTTATTCTTCTATCACCATCATGAATATAATCATAATGCAAATCAGTAATAACCATAAATCTAATCATATATTCTCCCATAAAATACTTCGATCTGTAAATAATCTTTTGTCTTGTGAGTACATTTCCATATCTATATTAATACATTTTTCCCAACTATCAATGTCCATACGTTACTAATTCATAACTTTATTCCCCTATGATATAGTCCATTGGCTTATATAAATTTTTTATTCATTTATATCGCCTGTTCTCAAATCAACTCTATAAAGAAAGTAATATTTTATATTTAATAGCATCTAATTGTACCTTTTCCTCTTCGGAAAGCTTTCTCTTGGGAATAAATGCTCCAGGACAAAGTGAAAGACAATCCTTATTTTCATTTAAGTTTGTTAAAAGTTTGTATTCTATTTTGGGGCTATCCGTCGTCAGAGATAGATTCACAATTTCCTTTGCAGAAGCGCCTTGGGCCTCTTCAACTGAGGGTCCTATTTTAATAAAATATGTATCATAAAAATCATATCTGCATGGAACAATTATAGTTTTAATTTCTTTTAAAGACTTGCCCTTATAGAAAGTAGACCATCGTGGAAGAACTCTTTTTGAAATAATATGAGCAATGGGATTTTTTTGTTGCATATAATAATAAAGAAAATAAAAATGGAAAATTTGTAATACAGCACAAATCAGTAAAATCCATAAAAAGAACAAATATTTATGTATCAAAAAATTTGGCAATTCAATTATAAATGCTGCTATGCAAATAACATTAGTAATAATACTCATTATTTTCAAATAGTTTAAGTAATCACTGTCATTTAGTTTTTTTGGCAATAATTCAATTAAATCAATATAATCTTTATAATCACATTTTAAATTCACTATTAAGATCGGCTCTTTATCAACATCCTTTTTATTGATATTATCTATCGCAAAAATCTCCTTCTGTGCAGACCGAAGCAGTTTGTCTTTTACTTCTCTAATTTTAACTTTTATTGTTTCTAATTTTCCCTTTTCTTGCTCAGTAATTTGTTTTTCCGGAATAAATATTCCAGGATAATAATTACAATACTCATCAAGTCCATTTAAATTAAAATCACATACTTCATTTAAGGATTCGTATTCTATTTTCAGATTGCTTGTTGTTAATGGTAAACCTTTGATTTTTTCAGCCGAACAGTTTTTCGCATCTTCTGATGAAGGCATTGACATGAAAAAGCAGGTATCATAAAAACTATATTGACATGGTATGAAAATCTTCTTAATTTCTTTTACAGACCGCCCCTTATAAAAAGGATTCATATAATTTGCAAATGATTTGGGTGATATATCTGATAGCGCTAACTTTGGGTTATTAAATGAATGCCAAATAACCACTCCACATATTATTACAAACATAGTAAAAAAGTAACTTATCCACGTACTATTATTTACATTTTTAAGTGGACTAATTGAATTAATAATCAGTGAAATTCCTGCGACTATATTAATCATTCCCATAATAATATCCAGAATAACGATTATAATTTTAATAAATGTTTTATAGATGGGTCTTTTATATGTTGCTGGCATACTTGCAATTGCATCTTGATAGTTCTTGTAACCATAACTTACATTTAATTTTAAAATCGGTTCTTGTTTTATTTCCGCAATAATATCATCCATCATGTTCCTTCTTCTTTTATTTATTAATAATATAATAATCTTTTTTTTTTTAACAATACATTATTAATTTGACTGGGTCCCATTAACACAAGGCAATGTTCTTCTTGAATACGTCAAATAAATATATGGTATTTCCCCCTCGAATCTTTCATCTACTTGTATATTAAAATCCTTCTCCTTAAACCTTTTTTGCTCTCCTTTAATTTTCCAAGGTATTATTCCCTTATTTCCTATTACTCTGTTTATTGAAAATGCAACAATTAATGCAATCATAGAATTTCCTTTTCAAATTAAATTTATAGCTTATATTATTTTTCTTAATCCGTATTCATATCTATTTTAGTAATCTCTGGATAAGTTTCGTCTTCCAAATTAGGAAGCCTAATATAGCACCTAACGTATTAAGAATAATATCATCGATATCAATCTATCTTAAACTGCATAAAGTTACAATTCTTC
>Ga0302170_10001134_pt1 | contig 10444 bp, 9 predicted proteins | sample I_Fen_N2_1_FD_193492 | JGI IMG/M metagenome (GOLD analysis project Ga0302170, IMG submission 193492) | Peat permafrost microbial communities from Stordalen Mire near Abisko, Sweden - I_Fen_N2_1 | ecosystem: Environmental > Terrestrial > Soil > Wetlands > Permafrost | place: Sweden: Abisko...
GGATTGATAATGATTCATTTTAGACAAGGAATTAAAAATATACCCGAAATCTGTGCACGTCATGGAGTTCGTAAAGTGGTGATTGCACCGGGATCGCGCAATGCTCCGTTGATATTTGCGTTTACAGCTCAACAGGAGCTGGAATGCCTGAGCATAACCGATGAACGTTCTGCTGCTTACTTTGCATTGGGTATAGCTCAACAAAGTGGTGAGGCTGTTGCGTTGGTTTGCACATCGGGGACGGCCGTATTAAACTTTGCACCCGCTATTGCCGAGGCTTATTATCAAAATCTGCCGCTGTTGGTTTTTACTGCCGACCGTCCTGCCGAAATGATTGACCAGGCTGACGGACAAACGCTTCGTCAATCTGATATTTACGCTAATTACATAAAAGCACATTTCGATTTACCTGTTGAAACGGTTGTGGCTGCTGATCTACAATTTTCAGACCGTCAGGTTTCGCAAGCTATTGATACAACTCTATCCTATCCGCAAGGTCCGGTACAAATTAATGTGCCATTGCGTGAGCCTATTTATACTGCTTTGCCCGAAACACATAGTAATCCGAAGATTATCAAAACCATTGCCGCCGAAGTTTCTCCAACTAAAGAAAGTTTGGAAACATTGGAAAAAATGTGGACTTCTTATGAGCGAAAACTAGTTCTGTTTGGTGTTTATCCCAAAGACGAACAACTCAATGAGCTGGCGAATCGGTTGGCAAATGAACCAGATGTGGTGGTAGTTGGAGAGAATCTGTCGAATATCAGTAGTGAGAAAATCATAACTCGTCCCGAATCGTTTTTTTCTTCGCTTTCGGTAGAAGAGAAGGCAGCATTTAAGCCTGATTTGTTGATAACGATAGGACATTCTTCTATTTGCAAGCAGATTAAATTGTATTTGCGCGAATATCTATCGGCTGAACAATGGCAATTTGAATCTTCACTGCCTTATATCGATACGTATAAAAGTCTTACAACCATTATTCCCGGTTCTGCTATTGAGACATTGAGAAAAATGCCGCTGGGAAAGACAACAAGCAATTATTCGGAAACTTTTCAAATCCAAAATAAGATAATTACCAAACGTCACGATGCCTTTGTGGCTGATGCGCCCTTGTCGGACATGAGTGCAGTAACAACTTTGCTGAAACTGGCTCCGGGAGGTACTACGCTTCATTTGGCAAACAGTACTTCTGTCCGTTGGACGCAACTTTTCCCAACCCGTTGTGACTTAACTTATTTCTGTAATCGTGGAACTTCGGGCATTGATGGCAGTTTATCTACCGCTGCCGGATACGCGTATGCTTCCAAACAACCAACTGTTTTCCTTACTGGCGATTTGTCATTTATCTATGATTCTAACGGCTTGTGGAATAATTATATTGGCGGAAATTTCAAAATCATTGTCATGAATAACAATGGTGGAAATATCTTTCGCTTTATTGGTGACAAGCAATTGATGGAAAAAAGTCTGGACTTTTTCACCACACCGCATCAAGTGAAGATTAAACCGCTAGTAGAGGCGTATGGATTGAATTATGTAGGTTGCGATAAAACTGAGGATTTGGAAGAATGCCTGAAGAGTCTTTTCAATGCAGATAAATCAACAGTATTGGAGATTTTTACTGATTCCGATCTGAATACTGAGAATTATAAAGGGTATTTTAAAAATATAAAAAACATATAAATATGACACGCAAAAGGAGACCTGTATTAATATTTGTAATAGCCACTATTATCTTATTTATTCAAGTTTATGATATTGATTACAATGATTTATCGTGGAATATGAATTCAAAAAATTATTTAAGGATACTATCAATACTATTAATTATTACAGGTATAATAATTAATAATTTACAAGGGAAAAAGGAAATAAACAAGAAGATATGAGAAACTGGACAACCATTAAAGAATTTGAAGAAATCAAATTCGAGTATTTCGAAGGAATAGCAAAAATAACGATTAACCGTCCACGTTATCGCAATGCCTTTACGCCTGATACAATTAAAGAAATCATTGAATCAATGACTTTTTGCCGCGATAGTCAGGATATAGCTACGGTGATTCTTACCGGTGAAGGCGATAAGGCATTTTGTAGTGGGGGAGACATTAATGTAAAACAAATTGGCGGATACATTGGTAAAGATGGAATTCCACGTTTGAATGTGCTTGACTTGCAAAAGATGATTCGCAGTCTGCCTAAACCGGTTGTGGCTATGGTAAATGGCTTTGCTATTGGAGGTGGACATGTTTTACACGTAGTTTGTGATTTATCAATCGCTTCTGAGAATGCTATCTTTGGACAAACAGGTCCGAAAGTAGGAAGTTTCGATGCAGGCTTTGGATCTTCTTACCTGGCTCGTGTGGTGGGACAAAAGAAAGCCCGTGAAATCTGGTTCCTTTGCAAGCAATACTCAGCCGCCGAAGCACTCGAAATGGGCTTGGTAAATACTGTAGTGCCATTTGATAAACTGGAAGACGAAACAGTGGCCTGGTGTCAGCAAATGATGCAACACAGCCCGTTGGCATTGCGTATGATTAAAGCCGGACTGAATGCCGAACTTGATGGACAAGCCGGAATTCAGGAATTGGCAGGTAATGCCACCATGTTGTACTACATGACCGAGGAAGCACATGAAGGTAAAGATGCCTTTCTGCAAAAACGTAAACCTGATTTCTCGAAATTTCCAAAGATGCCCTAAAATACAAATTACGCGAATTAAAATGAATTTCACTAATTCGTTTTAATTCGTTTTAATTCGTGATTATGAAGAAATGGATACAAGCTTTTCGTTTAAAAACTTTGCCATTGGCATTGGCAAACACTATTATCGGTTCCTGTCTGGCAGCTTCCGACGATGGGTTTCGTTGGTCGGTGTTTGGTTTGGCAGCATTGACAACTATTTTGCTGCAAATCATGTCGAACATGGCCAATGATTATGGCGATTTTGTGAATGGAAAAGATACTGCAGAACGTATAGGTCCGAAACGTATGGTGCAGTCGGGTGAGATAACTCCGAAAATTATGTTGCGGGGCATTATCGTCATAGGCATTCTGTGTGTTGTTTCCGGATTTGCACTTATTCTGATCGGAACAGCCGGAATGGATACAACGAATCTATTGATTTTTGGAGTGTTGGGATTAGCTGCCATTGCTGCTGCCATTAAATACACGGTTGGTAAAAATCCGTATGGCTATCGTGGACTGGGTGATATCTTTGTGTTTATCTTCTTTGGATTGGTAGGCGTTATCGGGACGTATTTTCTGCATACACAATCCTTTCGTTGGGATATTTTGTTACCCGCTTCGGCCATTGGTTTCTTAAGTACCGGTGTGTTGAATATGAATAATATGCGTGACTATGATGCTGATAAAAATGCAGGAAAGACAACTATTGTGGTAACGATGGGTGTGAAGAAAGCAGCTTATTATCATTTGTTCTTAGTGGTTGGAGCAGCTTTACTGGCTGTAACCTATACCTTGTTGAATTATCATTCCGCCTGGCAATGGCTGTTTGTACTTTCATTCCCCATCTTGTTTTTGAATCTGAAGAAAGTCTTTACTTATAAGTCTGCATTGGAATTATATCCTGAACTGCCTCGCTTGTCTATGGCAAGTCTGGTGTTTGCAGTGACTTTTGGAATCGGACTGATTTTATAACCACTAAGACACTAAGGTCACAGAGAAACACTTAGTGAAACTTTATGTTCTTAGTGCCTTAGTGGTAAAAAGAAAAATGATAAAAGCCAAACATACTACTCTCAATCTCCAGTTTAAATTCCCCGCCGGAACTTCCCGTGGGGTTTTGTTGCATAAACCGTCTTCGTTTCTGTTGTTGGAAAAAGATGGCTTTAGGGGTATTGGCGAATGTTCCACCATTCCCAATCTGAGTATTGACCCTGTTGAAACCTATTCAGAAAAGTTGGAGGAAGTTTGTCGATTGTTGAACGAAGGTGTTGATCCTGATTCCATAGATTTGTCTTTGTTTCCTTCCATTGCTTTCGGACTGGAAACGGCTTTGCTTGATTTAAAAGCTAAGGGTTCAAAATGTTTGTTTCCTTCTGCATTCACACAGGGAGAAACCGGTATTCCTATCAACGGTTTGGTGTGGATGGGCGCTAAAGACTTTATGCAAAAGCAAATCCGTGAAAAAATTGCGGCAGGTTATCATTGCATTAAGCTGAAAGTAGGAGCACTTGACTTTGAAACGGAACTGGAAATCATTTCTGGTATTCGTCAACAGTTTTCGCCCGAAGATATTGAGTTGCGATTGGATGCAAACGGTGGTTTTACACCCACGGATGCATTGGAAAAACTGGAAAAGCTTGCAGCTTTCCACATTCATTCCATAGAGCAACCTATCAAACAAAAGCAATTTGAAGCCATGGCTACGATTTGTCAGCAATCACCCATTCCCATTGTGTTGGACGAAGAATTGATTGGCGTAAGGTCTGAGGACAAGGAATTTATCTTAGAAAAAATAAAGCCGGCATATATTATCTTGAAGCCAAGTCTGATTGGAGGATTCCGTCAATCGGAAGAATGGATACGATTGGCCGAAAAACACAGTGTTGCATGGTGGGTCACTTCGGCCTTGGAAGCTAATATCGGGTTGAATGCCATTGCACAATGGACTTATACGCTCAATTCACAGCTTCCACAAGGTTTGGGAACCGGACAGCTGTATCATAATAATATTCCTTCGCCTTTGACAATTGAAAATGCCAGGTTGTTTTATAAACCTGAGGTTGAATGGGATTTAAACTCGCTATTGTGATGAGAAACGAAACCATCCGTCTCAACGGAACACTGTACAACCGAAGTAATTTCGAGCAACTTCACTTTATTGACGAACCACATGATTCGTGGCGTAATGCTATTTATCATTTTCTGCAAAACTGGTTTGATGATTCCAATTTTATCCTGGCTCACACTTCAGGTTCTACCGGTAAACCCAAAAGCATTCAACTTCCCAAGCAAAGTATGCTGAATTCAGCCCGAATGACCAATCAGTTCTTTGGGTTGGGTAATGAAAGTGTTGCATTGCTTTGTCTTCCGGCTTCATATATTGCCGGAAAGATGATGTTGGTACGGGCTATGGTGGGAGGTTTTAATCTGTTGACGGTTGCCCCATCGGCTAATCCGTTTGAAAACCTGTGTACTTCCGTTGATTTTACCGCCATCACGCCTTACCAGCTCTTTCATTCGGCTGAAAGCCTTCGTAAAGCGTCGGTTTTCAAAATTATTGTTGGCGGGAGCCCAGTGACAAGCAAGTTGGAGCATTTATCGGAAAATATACCTTCCGAACTGTATGAAACCTATGGCATGACCGAAACCTGTTCGCACATTGCCTTGCGGCAGTTTAATGGAAAAGATAAATCAGATTGTTTCATTGTTCTGGACGGAGTTTGTATCCGGCAAGATGATCGGGGATGTCTGGTTATCAAAGCGCCCCATTTGTTGAAAGACGAGATTCAAACCAACGATGTGGTGGAACTAATTGGCAGGGATTCATTTCGTTGGTTAGGACGTGCCGATTCGGCCATTAATTCCGGTGGAATTAAAATTCATCCCGAGCAAGTAGAGAAAAAACTGGAAGGAATCATTCCCTCCGGCTATTTTATTTCGTCTATCCCTGACGAAGTGTTGGAAAATAAAGTCGTTTTAGTTATTGAATTTGAAACATACACTCCGCAGCAGGAAGAGCTATTAAAATCTCAACTGGAAAATCTCCTCGACAAGTACGAACTCCCCAAGCAAATCTTTTATATCCCCCGATTTATCTATTCATCAGGCAATAAAATGCTGCGAAAAGCAACACTAGATAATTGTTTATTGCTTTCCGACAGATAATTGAAAATCTATGCTAAACGATTTCCTTTCAAAAGAAGCCATATTACCCATTCCTTGTGCTTGCATTTGAGGGCGTTCTTCGGTATCTCCTCCGGCTCCGGGCATTCCACCGCCGGGTCCGCCTCCCATTTCTCCACCACCAGGCATCCCACCTCCCATTCCTCTTCCTCCACCATGCATTCCACCATTCATTTTACCTCCCATCTTTTTCATCCCTTTTTGAGATAATTCATTAATGTTTACCTGTAACTGAATAGGAGTTTTGCTTACAGTTTCCAGATTAAATTCGTTTCCAAACATTTCTCTGAGTGGGACACGAATTTCATAGGTGCCTAAATCATGTGTCGATTTACTTCGGGCAAATGATATTCCTTTTTCGGTATTAGCTTCAGAAGATATCTTCCCTTTTGTAAACATGAAACCTTCGATTAATACGGTATCTTTTTGTATAAGCTTACGATTTGTAATGGTTTTTTCAACAAGTTTCTCTTCATCCATTTGTGGTGGAGGCATCATCCCCATTTGGGGTGCTTGAAAGTTGACGCTAAATTTACTTGGCGGAGAAGTTTTTATCTTTAATTTCACGCTAAAACCTGCGCTACTAAGTTGCATTTGAGTGTTCATGTCTGCGGCGTTTAAAATTATATACAAATTATCCGCGTCATTTCTGAATTCGTATTTCATGTTCGACTCCGCATTAAAAAAACGTGGAATTGTTACCCAATCCGAGCCATCACCATCGATAACTATAGGCTGAGCCTGCCATTTTGAGGAACTCACTTGTGAAAACGCACTTGAGGTTAGGCTTAATGTACCCAAAAATAGTAGTTGTATTTGTCTTTTCATTTTTGTTTTATTGTGATATTACGAAGTTGCTGTTGTAAAATAGCTATTGTAGAGATAGAGAATAATATGGGCTAAAACAGGTTGACCAATTTTGTACAAATGTAGTGGATTTTAGAATAAAAGCTTATTTGTGATTATTGCTTTTAGAATTAATTATCCAAATCGTTTCCGTTTTTATCTTTTTACTGTAATAAAGTCACATTTCTATTTTCGAAATGTGACTTTATTTGTATTAAACTATACAGCTTACTTTAAACCGATTATTTATTGTTGGCTGACAAATTAAATTCAACGGTGAAGGCTTTCTTTGTCATTGGTACAGCATCTGACATATCACCATTAAATGGTGGCATTCCGCCCGGTGGTGGCATCATGCCCATATCTCCACCAAAACCTCCACCCATTCCACCATCAGGGCCTCCTCCCATTCCTCCGGGAAACATGCCATTTCCACGACTTTCGGATTTGCCATTGATGTTTACCTGCAGTTGGATACGATTCGTGATGATGTTATCCAGAATATAACCATCGCCAAAGAATTCACGAAGAGGAATCTGAAATTCAAAGACTGAACCTTCATTGCTATTGGCAAAACTTACTCTGTTTTCATCTATTTTATTCGAAGTAATGGTGTCCTTACTAAATATAAAACCATTGAGTAATGCGATTTCTTTAGGCATTATTCTATTTTTTGGATCCATTTTTTGTCCGGCTCCATTCATCGGTTTTTGCATTTGGTCAACATCGGGTTTCTTTCCCATTTCTGTTGTTGGAGGAACAATTCCCCCTTTCTTTACTGGGAAAACAATGTTTGCCGTAATTTTTTGTTTGGCTTTCACCTTAAAGCGGAGTTTAAACCCTGCTTGTGTCAGTTGTTTTTGCATGTTTTCATCCGTCGTTTTGAGGATTAAATACAAGTTTCGGTCATCGTTCCTGAATTCATAATTTATTTTCGAATCGGAGTTGGTAAAACAGAGAGCTGTTTCCCAATCTTTAGCATCTCCATCGATGACTATTGGATGTAATTGCCATTTAACCGTACTTACCTGAGCAAAAGCACTTGTAAAAACGCTCAAAATGCTCACTAGAGTTAATTGAAATAATCTTTTCATTTTCATTTAATTATAAATTATTGGTATATATCTACTGATAGTTAATTTACGCCAGTGTACTTATTAAATCCTGTTCAGAGAAAACCTTCAGAGCCTTTTATTGTTATTTTCTTAGAATTGAGAAACTCAATGAACTCGTTAAATAACTTCCTCTAAATTTATTTTTATTCATTTGGGAACCAAAAAACGTTTTTATGCGTAATTTTGTGACAAATGTAGTTTTGTTTTCGGTACTGATTAACGTCAATTTTGCATTTTACAGTAATTTAGCCAAAACAAGCTCGTATTCATTTTTTTATACAAAATCATTATTCAATGAGACAATTACCCCCACAATCAAATCCTTCCTTTGGTTTTGCCAATACTCCTTTTGGCGAATGTTGCATTGCGTTTTCGGATGATGGAATTTGTGCCCTTACTTTCCCCGAAAGCAGAGAAGGTGCTTATGCCGATCTGGATAATCGTTTCCCGCAAACCGATTTCAAACAAAACGACGAGAGAGTCGCACGCTTTGTCCGTCAGATTTTTGAAAAGGGTGAAAAACCTCTTTTAAACCCCATTGGTACTGAATTTCAGCTTTCTATTTGGCATGCTTTGCAACGTATTCCGAAAGGAGAAACCCGCACTTATGCTCAAATTGCTGAGAGCATAGGACGTCCAAAAGCAGTGAGGGCGGTAGGAACTGCCATTGGCGCGAATCCGATTGCTTTTCTGATTCCTTGTCATCGTGTTATTCGCACTGATGGCGGACTCGGAGGTTTTCGCTGGGGGTTGGAATGTAAGAAAGAGATGCTCAGTTGGGAAAGTAAATCATCATAAAGTCAGTTTTAAGAATTTTGAATTCAAAGTTGAAATTTTCCCGAACTTTTTTGTAACAGTTTGGTTGTATAATTAAAAAATAATATTACTTTTGCAGTGTCTAAAGAATAAAGAGACAATCATTATGGTAAACCGATTTTTTACATATTTTTATTTTTACTTTTACTTTAATAGGTGAGAGCAGGATATTATTATGTAAAAACAATCTATAAATAAGAATACATGAAAATCCTGCTCATTATTGAGCAGGATTTTTTTATTATCAACAACGAACGATCAATTATGAAACGAGTAGCTATTCAAGGTGGACTGGGAGCGTATCATGGAATTGCAGCAGAAAACTTTTTTGCAGGCGAAGATGTGGAAATAATTCCATGTGTCACTTTTCGGGACATTTTCTCAGCCATCAAAAAAGACTCAAATGTTATAGGCATAATGGCTATAGAAAATACGATTGCCGGTAGTCTTTTGCAGAACTATGAATTGCTCAAAGAGCACAAGCTTCATATAGCCGGTGAGTATAAATTACGCATTTCTCATTGTTTTGCAGCTTTGTCGGGGCAGACTATTCATGAAATAAAAGAAGTTCAATCGCACCCCATTGCTTTGATGCAGTGTGGTAATTTTCTGGAAACCCTGCCCGGCGTGAAAGTTGTAGAACACGAAGATACGGCATTGGCGGCTCGCGATATAATGAAGAAGAATCTGATAGGAAATGCTGCAATCTGTAGTGAACGTGCAGCTGAAATTTATGGATTGAGTATTCTGGCAAAAGGTATTGAAACAAACAAACATAATTTTACGCGATTTCTTGTTTTTGGAAATGATTGGGCAGTAGAGGATATACAAAAAGATGAAGTAATAAATAAAGCTTCTATTGTATTCACTTTGCCTCACGCCGAAGGAAGTCTGGCCAAAGTGTTGTCTGTATTCTCGTTTTATGGAATTAATCTTACAAAGATTCAGTCTTTACCAATTATTGGTCGCGAATGGGAATATCAGTTTTATGTGGATTTCAAGTTTGATGATCTGGAGCGCTACAAACAATCTTTGGTAGCCATAAAGCCTTTGATAAACGAATTAAGAACATTAGGAGAATATCCCGAGGGCGTTACACCTGAGGTTTAATAAATAAACTATCGCTACAATGAAACCAATTTTACCTGCTGAACGTTTAAGTTCAATAACTGAATATTATTTCTCAACCAAGCTGAAGGAAGTTGCCGAAATGAATGCCAAAGGCATGAATGTGATTAGTTTGGGGATTGGAAGTCCGGATTTACCACCATCTGCTGAGACAATTGAAGCTTTGTGCCAATCAGCTGCAGATGATAAAGCTCATGGGTATCAGCCGTATGTCGGAATCCCCGAATTGCGTAATGCCTTTGCCGAGTGGTATAAAAAGTGGTTTTCTGTAGAGTTAAATCCTGCAAATGAAGTACAGCCGCTTATTGGCTCAAAAGAAGGTATTCTGCATATTTCATTAGCTTTCTTGAATCCCGGCGATGGTGTTTTAGTGCCTAATCCTGGCTACCCGACTTACTCTTCTGTTAGTAATTTGGTTCAGGCTAAAGTGTTGACGTATGATTTGGATGAGGATAACAATTGGCAGCCAGACTTTGAGGCTTTAGAAAAGATGGACTTGTCAAACGTAAAGCTTATGTGGGTCAATTATCCGAATATGCCTACGGGTGCAAGTGCCACGCCCGCATTGTTTGAAAAGTTAGTTGCATTTGGTAAGAAGCATGGAATCGTTATTTGTAACGATAATCCGTATAGTTTTATTCTGAATGAAAACAGATTGAGTATTA
>Ga0302170_10001142_pt1 | contig 10403 bp, 13 predicted proteins | sample I_Fen_N2_1_FD_193492 | JGI IMG/M metagenome (GOLD analysis project Ga0302170, IMG submission 193492) | Peat permafrost microbial communities from Stordalen Mire near Abisko, Sweden - I_Fen_N2_1 | ecosystem: Environmental > Terrestrial > Soil > Wetlands > Permafrost | place: Sweden: Abisko...
TGTGTTTTTGGTGAATCATGTACCGAGAAGACAGGACATTTAGTAGGAAAAACACACAATTTGATGAAAGAAAATGGGATTGAACCTGCACGTTTGCGCATGGCTGCCATCTGTTCGGTTTGTAGCGCATCGTTTGTAAAACAGATGCGTACCTTCAACGAGTATTTATTAAAAACTGCCCCCAACCCCTAAAGTAGGAGGAATAAGACCCCTAGCCCCTAAAGGGGAATAAGAAACAATACTTTTGATAATTACAACTACTTGCAATGAAATATACAAACGATAATACTATCCTTAGCTCCCCTTTAGGGGTTGGGGGTCTTTCCTACGATGCTTTAGTCATTGGTGCCGGTATTGCCGGTGGCGAGGCGGCATTGAATCTTGCCAACACAGGCTTTAAAGTGCTTTTGGTGGATAAAGAGCTTTCGGTGGGTGGTAAAATGATCATGCTCAGCAAAGTGTTTCCAACACTCGACTGCTCGGCTTGTATTACCACTCCCAAAGTTTCCGAGATATCGCGTCATCCGAACATTACCATTTTTACGGGGAGCGAAGTAGGCGAAATAAAAAAAATAAGCGACCATGAATTTACAGCTAAAGTAACCAAACACCCCCGTTATGTTCGCGTGGAGGACTGTACAGCTTGCCAGTTGTGTGAAAAAGCCTGTCCGCAAAATGTCCGTGATCAGTATCAGTTTGGATTGATCGGTCGTAAAGCGGCATTTATTCCGTTCAGCATTTGTAGTCCCAAAGCAGCTGCTATAGACATTGATAACTGTACCTTGTGTGGTGCTTGCGAAAAGGTTTGTCCTACTAATTGTATTGATTTTACTCAAGAAGTTGAAGTGTTGGATTTGCATGTAAAAACAGTAGTTATTGCTACCGGTTTTGATATGTTCGATGCTAAGAAACTGCCCCGTTACGGTTACGGACAATATAAAAACGTGATTACAGCTTTGCAAATGGAACGCGAGTTGGCTCCAACCCGTCCGTTCAATACCATTCTCCGTCCCGGAGATGGAAAAGTGCCCGATAAAATTGCATATGTACTGTGTGTTGGTTCGCGCGATGCCTCGGTGGGTAATCCTATTTGCTCGCAAATTTGCTGCATGTATTCCATTAAACAGGCTCAACTGCTGATGGGTGCTTTGCCCATGGCTGATGTGACGATTTATTATATCAATATTCGTTCGTTTGGTAAAGGATTCGAGGAATTCTATCAACAAGCCAAAGGCATGGGGGTAAACTTTGTGAAGGGGAAAATCGGACGTATCAGTGAGAAAGAAGGTGGAAACCTGCTGCTCAGATATGAAGATATCAACGAAGGGAAATTGCAGGAAGCGGAACACGACATGGTTATTTTGTCCACCGGAGTTTTGCCTAACACGGGCATTGATAAATTCTTTGTGAACGAAACGCTGACACTCGATCCGTTTAGTTTTGTGGGACAAAGTGATATGCTTGCCAGCCCGGCCAAAACGAGTATTGAAGGCGTTTTCGTGGCCGGTACTGCTACCGGACCTATGGATATTCCGGATTCAATTCTCTCGGCAGGAGCCGCATCGTCCGAAGCTATTAGTTATTTAATTCAACAGGCATGAAAAAGAAAAAGATAGGAGTCTATATTTGCCATTGCGGTGGTAATATTTCCGATTATGTAGATGTAGAAAAAGTTCGCCAGTCGGTCGAAGGAGAAGATATTGTTTTTCTTGCTAAAACAACCATGTTTGCCTGCTCCGATACGAATCAGAAAGATATGGTGGACGACATTAAAGCCAACAATCTCGATGGAGTGATTGTAGCTTCGTGCTCACCAAAACTTCACCAGTTGACTTTTCGCAATGTGTCCATTCGTGCCGATTTGAACAAATATACCTATGTGCATGCTAATATCCGCGAACAGGCCTCGTGGGCACACTCCGACAACAAAATGGGTGCAACCGAAAAGGCGATTCATTTGGTAAAGGCGGCCATTGCCAAGGCGCGTTACGCTGATGCATTGGAAACAAACAAGATTAAAGCCACGAAAGCTGTTGCAGTTATTGGTGCAGGTGTAGCCGGAATTAAAGCCGCAATAGCTTTGGCCGAAAAAGACACTGAGGTTATTCTGATTGAAAAAGCACCCGAAGTGGGTGGACGCGTAGCTCAGTGGGGCTCACTGTTTTCAACAGACGAAACGGGGAGAGATATGATGAAACGCCTTTCTTCTGAATTGTCAAAATACCAGAATATCACACTCATGACCAATACAGAGGTGATTGAAAACAAAGGAAGCGTTGGAAATATATCGCTGAAAGTTCGAACCTCAAACGATATTGTGACCGAACTAAATGTTGGTTCGGTACTTATGGCTACCGGTTTCGACTTTTACACACCTGCAGAAGGAGAATTTGGATACGCCACTTCAGACAAAGTGATTACATTGCCGGAGTTCAAACAAATGATTGATACACAAGCGGGCAAACTAATGCGCAAGGGCAAAGAAGTCAAAAACATTGCTTACATATACTGTGTAGGCAGCCGCCAAACGGATGGTGAGAATACATATTGTTCCCGCAATTGCTGTACTTCTACTATTCATGCTGCGGTTACTGCCAAGCAGAAATTTGCCGACATCAACAATTATCACTTTAATCGTGGTTTGCGTACCTACGGAAAACAGGAAATACTTTACGCGGATTCATTGCGCTCGGGCGATATTTACCTGCAATCCTACGAAGATGGACTGCCAACTGTAATAACTGAAGGCAAGAAGACTATTGTGAAAATCAATGACATCCTAACGAATGGGCGCGAAATAGAAGTAGAAGCCGACTTGGTGGTATTGGTAACCGGCATGGTTCCCCGGAGTGACAATAACACCATTGGAAGCTTATTTAAACTACCGAAAGGACGTGATAAGTTCTTCAACGAAGTACACATGAAGCTTCGTCCGGTGGAAACGGTTATCGACGGTATTACTATTGCCGGAGCTTGTCAGGGGCCTAAAAACATTGCAGAATCAGTCAATTCTGCACTTTCGGCAGCAACTAAGTCATATTCAATTCTAAGTAAAGGAGAGCTGGAAACCGACCCACTGGTAGCGACTATCGACCCGGAGAAATGTACCTGGTGCAGTGCTTGCGAATCAGCTTGTCCGTTTGATGCCATTCTGAAAGTAGAGAAAGATGGTAAAACAATCGCTGAAATCAACAATACAGTTTGTAAAGGTTGCGGTATGTGTGCTCCGGTTTGCGACCCCGATGCAGTGAATCTGATTGCCTGCTCGAGTAAGGAAATAATGAGTATGATTGATGCGCTTGTTTAATTCACAATTCACAATTCATAATTAATTGAGATGAAAGATATTCAAGACAATATAGAAGTCGGAACTAACTCCAGTTCCCCTTTAGGGGCTAGGGGTGAAGTAGAAAAAGGAAAAACAGCAAAATACCTGCGCGAGAAACTGGGCGGAATCCCGGAGCAGGCCAAAGAAAATCTGAAAATATTCAATGGTATCAAAAAACAGATACTTGAAGCATTGAAAGATGAAGATCTGACGATTAAACAACTCACCGAAAAGCTCAATATGCCTTCGGATGAAGTGGTTTATTATTTGATGTCACTGGTGAAATACGGTTTCGTGAAAACCGGTGATGTTGACGATATGGACGAGTATTACACGTATAAATTGAACAAATAATGGCAAAGATAAATCCTGCATTTGGAAAAGAACTGAACAAATATGGCGCCGTGAATTTCAACGCCTGTTACAACTGTGGTAACTGCACGGCAGTTTGTTCACTATCAACCGAAGACGATTCGTTTCCGCGCGAAATGGTACGATTAAGCGCTCTTGGGCTCGAAGACGATATCAAAGCATCCCTGAAACCCTGGGAATGTTATTATTGTGGCGAATGTTCCACCCATTGTCCGCAAGAAGCCAATCCGGGTGAGTTGATGATGTCGCTACGAAGGTACCTGACAGGAAAATATGACTGGACCGGGCTTTCGGGGCTACTTTACAAATCACTGCCCGTTAGTTTTGCAGCTTTTATTCTTACGTTCGTGGGGGTAATAGCATTCGTTGTTTCGGTTGGTTTTGAGTTGGCGAAAATGGTTCACTTTGGGCACATGTTCGAAGCCATTGCCATTGGTTCAGTAGGATTGGTGATATTGCTGCCTAATGTGGCACGCATGTGGTACCTTACCATTTTGAAACCGAAAGTCAACGTATCATTCACCAAGTATGTAAAAAGCATGGGCGAATTGTTCATACACATGTTTACACAGAAACGTGCATTGGGCTGCGATGATAATCAATTCCGCTGGTTCGAACACTTTATTCTAGTCATCGGCTATTTGTCATTGCTCTTTACTACGGTTGCGCTCGACTGGTTTTCGTCTCAAAACTTGTTTGTTATTGCACTTGGATATGTAATGAGTGCCATCGTGTTTGTGGTAACGGTGGATTTTGTTTCGAGCCGCATGAAAAAGAAAAAGGAAGTGAGCAAACACTCTCAACCTTCCGATATTTTCTTTGTAGTATGGTTATTTCTAATGGGATTAACTGCTTTCTTGGTTCGCCTGTTTATCGACCTTGATCTGCTTGAAGCAAATAAATGGCTGTATATTTTCCACCTCACCGTATTGGTTCAATGGGCTTTAATCATTGTTCCTTTCGGAAAATGGACACACTTCCTTTATCGCTCATTTGCTATGTATTTTGCAAAGCTGAAAGAAGTATAATATGATGATGTGATGATATGATAATTAAACAACCCCGGCTGAATTTCTTCACTGAGATTCAGCCGGGGTTTCTTTGAATATAGTGTAATTGAAATTGCAAATAAACACATTTTAATGAACATAAGTTCAAAACTATTCTTACCTTTGCATCACATTTACAGGGTTCAACTGATAAAAAAGAATACTATGCCACGTCCGATACAAGAAAGAAAGATATGCAACCCACCTCTGATGCAAGGTTTTAAACCCTACGGCATTCCACGCCGAATGCTTAGTCAGGTGACTTTGCAATTCGACGAATATGAAGCCATCCGATTGCTCGATTACGAAGGCATGAATCAGGATCAGGCAGCAGAACAAATGAATGTATCCCGCCCTACCCTGACACGTATTTACGAAAAAGCCCGTAATACGATTGCTGCAGCATTAGTCGAAGGAAAAATGATTGTGATAGAAGGTGGAAACGTAGATTTTGGTCGTCAATGGTTTCGATGTCGTAAATGCCATAAACTCGTGGATGGCGTTGAGAATCATATCCCATGTAAAGACTGTAAGACTTTTGGTAATGAAGAGCTGACCCCCGTCAATCAGGAAAAATGAAAATAATTGTATTATCTGATAACAGAAATCCTGACAACGTGCTTGAATCTGAACATGGTTTATGCATTTATTTAGAGACGGAGCATTTCAAATGTTTGCTGGACACAGGTGCCTCTGATTTATTTATCAGAAATGCAGAAAAACTGAACATTGACATCAAAGCAGTTGACTTTGTATTTATTTCGCACGGACATGCCGATCACATTGGCGGACTTCCTGCATTTCTGAAATTAAATAGAAAAGCAAAAATTATTTTATCGAAAAATGCAATCAATCAAAAGTTCTACTCTAAAAGAAACGGACTACATCAAATAAGTATTGACTTTGATTATCGTAATGTTTTAGACAGGTTTGTATATGTTGAATCAGAAATGATTTTTAGAAATGAAATTCATGTATTTAGCTCCAGATTGATAAACTACCGTTCACCCAAAGGCAACGAGACCTTATACAAGGAAAACGAAAACGGAATGAGTCTTGATGATTTTAATCACGAATTGGTAATAAGCTTCGGCACCAATAACCTTTTTATTTACACCGGATGTGCCCACAAAGGATTATTGAATATTTTAGGTTCAGTTCCCTTATTTCCTCAAAAAAAGATTGAAATCGTAATGGGTGGTTTTCATTTATTGGATAGTAAACCTGAACACGAATTTGAAACCAGACAAGAAATTGAAAATATAGCCTTGAAACTGAAAAAGAAGTTTCCACTTACAAATTTTATAACAGGTCATTGCACAGGCGAAAGAATTTACCGGGATTTAAAAGATTGTCTGGGAGATCAGATAACATATTTTTATACAGGATACTCTATTACAATGTAGAAATAAACTAGAACATTATGCCAAAATTAAACGGAAATGGACCGGAAAACAATGGTTCTGGTACAGGAAGAAGATTGGGTAATTGCTGCAAGACCAAAGAGCAGTCGACAGGTATGTATAACTTGGGAGTAGGAATGGGAAAACGTCGAAAGGCGGGAATTATTGAGGATCCAAATCAACAAAACAATTTAAAATAAAAGATTATGAAAATTGCAGTACCAACAAAAGAAAATAACCATGTTGATGCCCATTTCGGACATTGTGAATTTTACACTATTTTTGTCGTTTCAGAGAATAAAGAAATCATGGCAGAAACCATTCTTGAATCTCCAAAAGGTTGTGGTTGTAAATCAAACATTGCTTCCGATCTGTCCGAACTTGGTGTAAGAATCATGCTTGCAGGCGGCATCGGCGATGGAGCAGTGAAGACTCTCGCTGCTCACAATATTGAAGTAATCCGAAACTGTAAAGGAAATGTACACCAACTGGTAGAAGATTATCTGGTAGGCAAAATTCAGGATAGTGGTTCTAATTGTACTGCACATGGTACAGACGGAGAGCATGTTTGTAGTCATAACTAAGCTTAAGGGTTAATGATTGAGCACGAATATAAATTCAGGGTTGCTTATCCCGATACCGATAAAATGGGGACTATGCATCATGCTAATTATGCGAAATACTACGAAACATCTCGTTGGGAGCTGCTCCGTAGTATTGGCATCCCCTATAATTTGGTGGAAGAATTAGGCTTAATATGTCCGGTGATAAGCATGAAGTTTAAATTTATGAAAACGACCCGCTACGATGAACAACTTATAGTTAAAACAAGATTGAAAAATATAGAAGGAGTACGAATGTGGTTTACTTACAAACTCTACAATGAGCAAAATCAGTTAATCAATACGGCTGAAACTGAACTTGCTTTCGTTGGACTGAGTGATTGGAAACCTTGTGCAGCTCCCGATTTTTTACTAAAAGCAATAGAAAATAACAGAAAATCATAACCTATACATGCATAGCATAACTTATCACCCAATTGGGATAGTTCATTCGCCATTTAAAAAACCAGAAGGAACTCCAATTCAACCTGTTGCAGCAAAAGACACAGAGGCTATCATTGAGATATTTCCTGAATTCAGCGAAGGGCTAACTGATTTGGAGCATTTTTCACACATCTATATTTTGTTTGACTTGCATCTAGCTCAGAAAAAGGAATTAATGGTTGTTCCTTTTTTAGATAATAAAGCACATGGTGTATTTTCAACTCGCTCACCGGGTCGCCCTAATTCCATTGGTATTTCAGTAGTAATTCTTGACCGAATTGAGAATAACAAGTTATATGTAAAGAACATAGATATTCTGGACGGCTCACCTGTCTTAGATATTAAGCCCTATATCCCACAGTTTGATGTGTTTCAAACCTCAAAAAATGGTTGGTTTGAATCTAATATTCATAAAATTGAAGAACAAAAGGATGATGGGCGTTTTAAAACAGAATAGAATCAATTCATAAACAATTTCAGTTATAAGTAATCAAAAATATCTATTGATGTGTTTTTTGAAAGTTATATCAAGATAAACAGACTTGTAACTCGTAACTATTTACTTCTAACTACTTATGTTCGATTTTCGTTTAAAAGTATTCTACACAGTTGCTAAACGCCTTAACTTCACCAAGGCGGCAGATGAACTTTGCATCACGCAGCCGGCTGTATCCAAACACATTCAGGAAATTGAAAGCTATTATAAAATACGGCTGTTCGAACGCAATGGAAATAAAATCCACCTGACCAAAGCCGGTGGCGTGCTACTTCACTACTGCAACCAGATATTCGGGCTTTACGGAAGTCTGGAGTTCGACCTCAATGCCCTGACCGAAACCTTCAAAGGGAAACTACGCATAGGAGCCAGCACCACCATTGCACAATATGTGCTGCCGCCACTGCTAGCCGATTTCCACCAACGATATGAAGACATTCAGGTGTCACTCACCATCAGCAATACCGAACAGATAGAACAGGCATTGAATAACAACAGCATCGATTTCGGGATTATCGAAGGACAATCGAAAAATACACTGTTCAAGTACACCGAGTTTATCCACGACGAAATAGTTCCGGTAGTAGCATCCAATCATACATTAGCGGCTCAAAAGGAGATATCTATAGAACAGCTGTTATCCACTCCACTCTTGTTGCGCGAACCCGGCTCTGGCACACTGGAAGTAATAGCTCATGCACTGAAACCACATAACATTAAATTATCCGATTTGCAATGCGAAATGCAACTGGGCAGCACGGAAAGTATAAAGTCCTATTTGCTGCATTCCAACTGCATGGCTTTTCTTTCCATTCATTCTATACTGGACGAACTGGAAAATAACAAGTTACGAATCGTGGATGTAAAAGACCTGAATCTGGATCGCACCTTCCACTTTATTCAACTTTATGGAGGAACGGAAGGATTGCCGGAATTATTCATCGAATATGCCCGACACTATAACTTCAGGTAATCTGACATAAATAATAACTATCATAATCCTGTTTATATTCCCTGTACCTTTGCAGAGTCAATTAAACAAAGGAAAATGAAAAGGGAAATAACAGAAAAAGATGCACATGAAAAGCATGTATTATTTAGCAATACAGCAGTAAAAATCAGTTTTTTAATTATCGGGATTTGTTGCTTAACCCCTTTTGTGTCACCGCCCGTTGCCTTGTTTGTCGGATTGATATTTTCACTCAGCGTTGGAGCACCGTTTGAGGCATTCAACAAAAAAGCATCAAAATACCTGTTGCAAATATCGGTTGTGGGATTAGGATTCGGCATGAACCTACTCGATTCCGTAAAATCAGGTTCCGACGGTATGTTGTTTACCCTGTTCTCTGTTGTAAGCGTACTGTTTATAGGCATAATGCTGGGAAAATGGCTTAATATAGGGAAAGTCCCCTCCTATCTGATTGCTTCGGGTACAGCAATTTGCGGAGGAAGTGCCATTGCTGCCGTTGGACCTATTGCTAAAGCCAACGAGAGTGAAATGTCGGTTTCGCTGGCAACTATTTTTGTGCTGAATGCCATTGCACTGTTTCTTTTTCCGGTAATGGGACATTGGATGCATCTTACTCAGCATCAATTTGGCTTGTGGGCTGCCATTGCCATACACGATACAAGTTCGGTAGTTGGAGCCGGAGCAACTTATGGCGAAGAAGCACTGAAAGTTGCTACCACCGTAAAACTTACCCGAGCATTGTGGATTATTCCATTGTCAATCTTCACTTCGTTCTATTTTAAATCGAAAGGCGACAAGGTATTTATTCCCTGGTTTATATTGTTTTTTATAGTGGCTATGATTCTGAATACCTATTTGAATATTCCAAAGGTAATTACTCACGGTATAGTATCTGTTGCCCGACAGAGCCTGACATTGACACTTTTCTTTATCGGAGCAGGATTGTCGAGATCAACCATTAAATCAGTTGGTATAAAACCACTGGTGTTGGGTGTTACGCTCTGGGTGTTTATTGCCATTGTAAGTTTATCATTTATCTATTTTCTGTATCAACCTAAGTGAAATTTCGAACTGTTTTTTAGCTTTGAGTATTTTATAAATCTGCAAATTGCCTTTATCTTTGAAAAAAATTGATACTGCCTGTGATTTATTGATGTAATGTGTTACTAATTGATTTAAATGTGCACACAGACAAATTAGAAAAAATCAATTAAAAGTAACATTATGGAAAATGACAAAAGATAAACTAAGCGACCAATTTCTTAGTGTATTCGAGGAAAACACCGGGATTATCATTAAAATTTCAAGAGCATTCACACACACTTCTTATGATAGAGAAGATTTGATTAATGACATTGCTCTTGAACTTTGGAAATCATTTGAGAAATTTAAAGGCGATTCAAAGATCTCTACCTGGATTTATCGAGTAGCATTGAATACAGCAATAAATTACAAACGAAAGAAGAAAAACGACTCTTTGTTTTCCTTCTTAAATGATTTCAGGAAAGAAGAAATTACACCGTGGCTTGTTGAGCAGGAAGAATCAGATGAATCAGCTGTATTGTATCAATGCATTGAAGAACTGAATGAAATTAATAAAGCCATTGTCTTACTCTACCTCGACGGCAATTCGCATACCGAAATATCAGAAATCATGGGTATTTCAAAGACTAATGTAGCTACGCGAATTGGTCGTATTAAAGAACAACTCAAAAATTTAGCCATTACTAAAATTTAAT